>Ga0209624_10000273_pt1 | contig 45940 bp, 42 predicted proteins | sample JacPinW_OM2H0_O1_FD_188565 | JGI IMG/M metagenome (GOLD analysis project Ga0209624, IMG submission 188565) | Forest soil microbial communities from Algoma, Ontario, Canada - Jack Pine, Ontario site 1_JW_OM2H0_O1 (SPAdes) (version 2) | ecosystem: Environmental > Terrestrial > Soil > Boreal...
CGCGGCGATTGCGAAGCTAGGCGTTTTGGATGCAATTGCCGATACTGTCGGCGGTGAGGTTGGAGCAAAGGTGCTTGCAAGGGTGAAGCAGGGAGGCTCGTTCGGGTATGCCTCTGTATTGCCAGAGGGAATAGCCGCGTTGCACCCGACAGTAAAGATCACGCGCGTGTTCGCGAAGCCTGATCCATCAAAGGTCCGTGAATTTGCAGACGACCTGCGCGATGGCAAGTTCGTTCTACCAGTCGGTCGCCGGCTTCCTTTGCGCGATGCGGCTGAGGCACAGGTGCTGGCGCAAAAGGGCGGCGTAGGAAAGATCATTCTATTGATGCCCGATCCGCCAAAGTAATTTTTTAGACTGCAAAGCGTGGCCGGGCGGCGGCATTCTCAGCGGTCCGCCGGCGGAGTCTCGATCGGAGCGCAGTTGGTGCGGCCCGACATGACGCAGTCCTGGAGCCGCCCGGTGTCGCCCAGCACTTTCACCAGGATCAATCCCAGCGCAACCAGCAACAGCGCCACCAGCATGCCGACCAGGGCAACGCGGCGTGAGTCGGGCTGCCTGCGCTCCGGGGGCTCTTGCTCATTCCTTGCGTCCATGGAAGCCGGGCTCATGTGGCGGGCGCGACTTCGGTGCGCACATCGGGGTGCCGCGGTGTGCGGCGTTGTCTTGGCTACGCTTCAGGTGTGGATGAGCCGTCCACTGCCGAAGGAGCAGTTCTCCCAGGTGGTTTTCCTTGAAGCAGACCATCACATTCTCGGTGTTCAGGCCGGCATGCGCCAGGCTCGCCATGAACTCCGTTATGGGATCCCAGGGCGATATCGTAACCAGTTGTATTTAATGTGCGTAATACAAAAATAGTAAACAAGACTAGTCTGGCCGCTCTGGCTCTAGGCGGCCGAGTTCGGAACGCGTTGGGCGCTGTCGGCAATTGTGGGGGCAGCCGATGTCGCTGGCCCTGCTAACGGTTGCGCAGGATCCAGGGCAACCACCGCACACAGAATACCAGCGCTGTGCGGCGGAGCGACACGGCGCCCAGGGAGGTCAGCTGCGCGCCCCCAACCTACCGGCCATAGCCTGAGCCGCGAGGCGCTAGAATCGCGACGCGATCAGAGGGTTGGACCATGCCTGAATTCGAAACCCGAAGGATTCCGGGGGCTGCGGCGCGTCGCACCGGTGTAGCGAGCCTCGGCCTGATTGCCTGCTGCGCGCTCGCCGCGCTCGCCGCTGCGCCGAACATCCAGGCGGCGGTGCCGCTCGAGGTCTACGGGCGCCTGCCGCGTTACGAGAACGTCGTGCTGTCACCCGACGGCTCGCGCGTCGCTTTCATCAGGACCGACGAGAACGCGCGCACCGTGGTGGCGCTGGAGCTGGCCAGTGGCAAAAGGCTCGGCCAGCTGAGCGCCGGCGATCAGAAGCTGCGGGGCATCCGCTGGGCGGACAACGATCGTCTGATGATCTTTACCTCCGTCACGGCGATACCGAGTACGTTCCTCTGGAACGAGCGCGAGTGGCGCCAGCTGCAGATCTTCGACCTGAAGAGCGGCAAGAGCTACATGGTCCCCGACCCAAACCTGGGCAGCGACATCAGCCTGATGACCATGATCACCGGCAATGCAACCGTCAGGCGCATCCAGGATCACACGGTGCTGTTCGTCGGTGGCCTGCAGGTCATCGGGCGCCCCGAACGTCATGGCCTGGGGCGCGAAGTGGTGCCGGCGCTCGTGCGCGTGGACCTCGAGTCGGACAGCTCGCGCATCGTGCGCCCCGGCAGGCGCGGCTTCGTCGACTCTTGGACCATCGACGATGCGGGAGAAGTTGCGGCAGAGGAGCTCTACGATCAGAGGAGCCACCACTGGAGCATTCTCATCAGCCGCGACGGACGCATGCAGGAAGTCGCCGCGGGCGACGAGGCGATCGACTTTCCCCGCGTGCTCGGCTCGGGCCCGGTCGCTGACACGCTGCTCCTGCAGCGCATCGAGGACGGCGATGCCGTGTGGCGGCTGCTGTCGCTCAAGGATGGCTCCATTGGCGCCCCCATGGCCGAGAAACAGACGCTCGATCAGCCGATCGAGGATCCGCTGACGTTCCGCATGATGGGTGGCGTGCACGTCGGCGATAGCGAAGAGTATGTGTTCTTCGATCCGTCCGCACAGCAGTCGTGGCAGGCCGCCGTACGGGCTTTCCCCAACGAGCGCGTGCGGCTCGAGTCAGTCGCCGCGGGCTTCAAGAAAGTGATCGTGCGTGTCGAGGGCGAGCGCGACGGCTACTGCTTCGAGCTGGTCGACCTCACTACCCACCGTGCCGAACCGCTGGGAGACGTGTACGAGGGTATCGGTAAGCCGTTCGAAGTGCGCAGCATCGCCTACACCGCCGCGGACGGCTTGCGGATACCGGCCTACCTCACGCTGCCGCGCGGCAAGCCCGCGCAGAAGCTGCCGCTCATCGTGCTCCCGCACGCTAACCCGGCAGACCGCGACACGGCAGACTTCAACTGGTGGTCGCAGGCGCTCGCCGATCAGGGCTACGCCGTGCTGCAGCCCAACTACCGCGAGCTCGACCGGGCGTTCATCGCCAGGGGCTTCGGCGAGTGGGGCCGCAAGATGCAGACCGACCTGTCCGACGGTGTGCGCTATCTTGTCCACGAAGGAGTGATCGATCCGGCGCGCGTCTGCATCGTCGGCGCAAGCTACGGCGGCTATGCGGCGCTCGCCGGAGTATCGCTCGATCCCGGCGTATACCGCTGCGCCGTCTCAGTGGCGGGAATTTCCGATCTGCACGGGTGGCTCCACTGGGTAAACCACCAGCACTACGGGCGGGATACCGCGGCGCAACGCTATTGGGAGCGTTTCATCGGCGCCAGCGGCCCGGATGCGCCCTCGGCGGATGCGATTTCTCCGCTCAGGCACCTGAATGCGATCACCGTGCCGGTGCTGCTGATCCACGGCAAGGACGATACGGTCGTGCCGTTCGAGCAGAGTCAGGTCATGTACGACGCGCTGAAGAGCGCCCAAAAGGAGGTCGAGCTCGTGCCGCTCAAGGCCGAGGATCACTGGCTGTCGCGCAGCGCGACCCGCCTGCAGATGCTCGAGACCTCGGTCGCGTTCCTGCGCGCCCACAATCCGCCCGAGCCATGAGCGACGGCCCATATGGCCGGTCGCGCTTCGTCGAGGCGCAGGCCTGGTGCTATGCGCGGGTGCTCACTGGTACATTCTTTGTACAAATCTCCAGGATATCCGCCTAAGAGCGGGTGTCCTTGCTGAAAAATCCTGACGACGCTAGCATCAATTCACACCACAAAAGAAGGGGATACCGATGTCTCAGCAAATCGGCTCGATCCTCAAGAAACTCGTTATCGTTGGCCTAGTAGCAGCTGTTACCGCGACGGAATCCGCCCCCGCCCAAACGGCCCCGCCCCCCAACGGCGTGGCCACCAATGTGGTGGTTAGTGGGATTGGCATGGTCAGCACGCTCGGTAACATGGTCTTTATCGAAATCGCTGGCTACCAAACGGGCAATGGCTACAAAGCGGGCAATCCCTCATGCAGCACGAATGGCCCAGGGCAGTGGTCATTTGTATTGCCACTGACGACTACTATCCAGCAGCAGATGCTCACGGCGCTCCTTACGGCGCACACCACAGGCTCTCCCGTCACCTTGGTGGGAAACGGGATGTGCGATACCTATAGCACCGTCGAAACGTTGACAAACATCATCTTCTAAGGAGCGTCCACGCGCGCGAACCTGCCCAGGTGGGATGACAGACCAGTATACGAACCATTACGAGACCTCGCGGACAACCGCAAACAAAAACCCCGGCGCGCGGCCGGGGTTCTGTGAACTCCACGTGTCGATCAGTGCTTAGCTTTGCGCCCCCGCGTGTAGCCGACACGCGCCGCGCCGTCTGACTCTAACTGCCGCTCAAGGCCGAGGATCACTGGCTGTCGCAGCGCGACCCGGCTGCAGATGCTCGAGACCTCGGTCGCGCCCACAATCCGCCCGAGCCAAGAGCGAGGACTCCTATGGCGTGTCGCGCTTCGTCGAGGCGCCAGGTCCTGTGCTAGCGCGGGTGCTCGACGAACTCGCGGCGGGCGAGAAGGCGAGCCACTGGATGTGAGTAGTTGCCGTCGTCTACCCCCACACGACGCGCACGAGCTCCGCTGCCAGGAACGGCGCTGGCGCGGTCTGGCCGCCAACGATTTTCTTACTGGACCTGAATCGACTGCATACGTGCGTCCTTGCGCATGCCGTCAAGCACATCCCGACAATTGCGTTTTGGCCCCGGCCCATACAACAGCACATCCAGGTGCGTGTCGTCGATCACGTGACGCAATGCAAGTTGGTATCCGGGGTGATCGCCCAACAGCGAGCTCAGGAAGCCGCTGCTACGCACGTCGGGCACGTCGGGCGTCAGCTCCACGATTAGACGCAAGGCACAGGCAGCCGGCGGTGTGACCGGCTCATCAGCGTTTGTCATGACAGCGCTGACCAGCAGAAGCACGAACAGGCCCGTGGCTCGCCTGCAGGAACTGACGCCTGCTCGAGAGCTGAGTCCAGGATGTGATTTCATTTGTGATCCTTCGCACCCAAGAGGGAAGCGGACAGATGATGCGGATTCTTTGAAGGCGCGGAATTTTCTTTCGAAATATACGCGCCCGCGACACGAGGCGCCAGCACTGCGCTTCACGTGAATCGCAAGGCGCGAACGTTCGCTAAAAAACGTAACATTGGTTTACTGCCGGCAGACTGCGCTCGCATCATTCATGTGATGAACGACACGGAGAACGACCCGGTTGTACCGGCAACCGGCGAGCGATGCGCGCGGCCGTGCGCCCTTAAGAGTTGCTGCCACTGACTGAGCATCGCATCGCGGCTGTAGTCTTTGGCGCGAGGGATTCTGTGGCGACCCCCATCGCCTACGGGCCGCTGGCCGTCAGGGTTCCCGTGGTACCGGCGCGTGTCCCTCCGGCGCTGCTTAAGCGCAATCCTAGCGTTGCGGCGCCGAGCGCCAGATGAAGCAGGAGAACGCCCTAGTTGGAGTCGCAATGGCGGCATACCTTCCGGTGTTTATTCGCTCGGCCAGGCCGAATTGCCGACGGCCCCGGGACGTTGTCGCACGGTCCGACCCCGCCAGGTGAGTTCCCAGCCAGTCGCCGCAGGCTGTAAGACCAGGATGTCTCGGCCCGCACCGGACCGACGTTCTCGATCAACCGTCCAATCAAGTTGCCAGCGGTAGGTGATGATTCCGACCGCGCCGGAGGTGTAGCCTTTCAAAGCGGCCGTCGTGTACTCGTGCACGTACGTCCGCGCCATCAAGTTGCGCACGTGATTCAGGGCCGTTTCTCGCCCCACAATGGCCTGCGCGAAATCTGTCGACACCAGGGTGACATCGGCAGCGAATATCTTCTCGAGCGCCGACCATCTGCGACCGAGCCAAGCGGCATCATAAGCCTGCACCCATGCCGCAGCCTTTGAGTCGTCCAGTGCGAGATCCGTTTCGGTCGGCGCGGTTCCCGCACCCCGAATGCCCGCGAATGTTCGCTCGCGCGTCTCGACAGGTGTCTTTGAGATCAGCATGATGACAGTCCTTCCGTGACAAGTTGCGACGCAGAGTTCGAAAGACGGCACCACACGCACCCACCATTTGATACGTTCGCTCATGTGGCTGCAACGCTGCGCGGTGAGTCGCGTTATGGTCCGAAGCACTCAGCGGTCCTTTGCTGTCGAATGAACTCGCAGAGCGCAGCTCCTAGCGGTAAGAGCCTCGTGCTTTCCCCGAGTTCAACTCACAAGCGCTGTCAGGATTATCGCGTCGAAGGTCCCAATACAATCAATTACGAGTGTAAATGCGATTCATCCATTATCCGGCCTGGTCTAGCGCCGACTGATCCTTGAGCAGGGGTGCACCGCACCCGCAACATCAGCAAGATCAGTGAAGAAATGAAAAGAACGTTCGCACGCGACTCGGGAACGATTGATTGGAGCTGAAGTCATATTCGCTACGCCACCTGCACGTGGCGCTGCGCGCGAGCTCGTAAATTCAAAAAGGAGTCATGGAAATTGCTAACGAGCGTCAAACATTCTTGGTCAATCATATCGACGCTGCTCCAGCGCGCGCGATTCTGGGAGCAGGAATACAGCCTAACGGCGTTGCTGGTGATGCTAGTGGTGACACTGTTTGTCGTGACGCCGCTCGCGAGCAGTGCAATTATAGGTTCGGAAATCACACTGTGCTTTGTCGCCGCTTTGACGATTACCGGTGTAGCGGTCGTATCGGGTCGGCGCAGCGTAATCATCGTTGTTATGTTGCTCGCTGCGTCGGGTATCGGGCTCGACTGGGCCGCGCATTTCGAGCATCAAAGATTGCTTTCGATCATGGACAATCTGGTGCGATTGGCGTTCGTTCTGACGCTCGCAGTGATCGTCACGGTTCAGGTATTTCGCCCGGGCAATGTCACACACCATCGTGTTCAAGGTGCTATCTGCGTTTACCTGCTCGCGGGGCTGGCATGGTCCTACTCGTTCGATATTCTGTGGGTGCTCGACCATTCCGCTTTTCACGTGACCGAAGTCTATGACGCTGTCCCACGTAGAACGGGGATGCTTCGCTACTTCAGTTTCGTAACGCTCACGACGCTTGGCTATGGAGATATCCTGCCCGTCAGCCCGATCGCTCGCTCTCTGGCGACCTCGGAGGCCTTATTTGGTCAACTGTACCCGGCCGTCATGATCGCGAGGCTCGTCAGTTTGGAGATATTGGGTCGTCCAGGGCGTAACACGGTGGGCTAAGTCGGACGGCGCAAATATGCTGTGCCGGCCGCGAGAATAGCGCGCCATAGTCTGCAATCCCTTTCAGTGCTGTACGGCGATCGCGTTTGGTCCAAGACTCTGCGTACTTGCGCCTGGAAACAGCGCGAAAGGGCTTCCGGTGATGAGCGTCAGAGAGCCGTCGGTCGGGTCAATCGAAAACACCTCGATCTGATTGTCGACATTGTCCAGCACGTACAGAAAGTTGTCTGGACCATCGAGCGCCAGGGCAAGGGCTCGTCCGTTCGTGTAAGACAGTCCAATCTCCGTCAAAGCTCCTGTGCTGGCGTCGACCAGAAAGCAGTCTACGTCGGTGCCGTTCGCAACATGCAGCCGCTTACCCCCCGCGTCCATGACGGGCGTCTGGATCGCGTAGCTGGCCGCGAATGGGCTGCCGGGAATAGCCGTTAGCGCGCCGGTGGTGGTATCGATCGAAAAGCCGGACAATTCGTTCGGTTGCGATTCGGCCGCGTAGACATGCGTGCCGGTAGCATCAACGACCAATCCGTTCGGCGCCCCTGCGGTGGGAAACGGACTGCCCGCCACGGGCGTAAGAGCGCCGCTCGTCATGTCCAGGCTGTAGGCGGATACGCTGCGAGCGGCCGTATTCGCGCTGTATACGAACTGACCCGCCGCAACGACGATCGCGCTGGGATCCGCTCCGCCGGCAAAGGGACTCCCCGCCACTTCAGCGAGGGTTCCGGTCGAGCCAATCGTGAATACCGACACGGTGTTCGCGCTGCCGTTGGCTGTCAGTAGAAATTGTCCGCTGGGATCGATGGCAATCGCGACGGGCTGGCCGCTCGTCGAAAACGGACTCCCGGTGACTGCGGTCAGGTTCAAGGTCGATGGGTCGATTATGTACCCTGTGACCGCGCCCGAGCTGGAGGTCACGTACAGAAACCGTTTCTGGGGATCAATCGAAACAGCTGACGGCGTCGGCCCATCCGGCAGAGGATTGCCGGCGATCGGCGTTGGGGTGCCCGTCTGTGTGTCGATCGTGAGCATGTCGATGGTCCCGGTCGTCGCATTCGTGACGGCGAGAAGTGAGGCGCTGGTCGGTGGTGGCAGGGGATTGCTACCGCTGCTGCTGCCTCCTCCTCCACCGCCACAGCCACAGGCCACGCTGCAAAGTATTGCGCACAACAGCCCCTGCACGTTTGATCGCGCGCGGTAGGCGATTGGCTTGCACGGGTCGTCGACTCCCGGTGGACTGGGGAGTTGATCGAGGTTTATCGGTTCGGTCCGGTGCATTGAGTTGATCGAGGGCGGCAGGGCCTTCTTGATTTATACTCGGCTGTATCAACGATGCCCAGAGGGCACAGCCGTAGTCCTCCTCCGCGGCCGCCGAGCCTCTCCGCGCGGTCTGACCTTGACTGTCTCGAGCCGCCGTTCTCTTTCTACCGCGGCCTTCCGCCGCTACCGGCCCGCGGGTCGCGGCGCGTGTGGCGTTGCGACTACGCCTGCCTGATTGCGTACGACGGCTCGCGCGCTGGTCATTTGATCAAGGCCTGGCGAGACTTGCCCGAAACGATGCGGGAGGCTTTCTGGGAAGGAGCGCGAATCGACCCGATCATAATTCCGTAAGCCCCTTGATAATCTCGACCATGGCAGTTGACCATCGGTCCAGTTTACCCGCGTGTCTATAACGTCGTGACGGGCGAGGCTCAAAAAGTAGCCAACTCTAGGAGCGAGGGGACGCTTCGTAGATTTCCGACTATCGCTAGCAGCTTGATTTCGGTGCGCTTCTGGGGCGGCACCCCCAACGGTAGGTCACCGCCTTTGTCGGACTTCGACTACACGAAATGCGGAATGGCCGCACCTTCCCAGCTTCCGGCTACCGTCCTCTAATAGATGGCTCGAGTCTCGTCCGCGCGTGACCGGACGGAGATCTAATTGCGTACATTTAACACTGACCATTGCGAGGTGACCTCATGCGTGGACTCAAATTTCTAATGTTGGCTGCCGTTGCCGGAAGCTGCTTCACGGCAGCGATCCCCAAGGCGGAGGCTCAGGTCAGCGTCAATATCGGAGTCGCTCCTAATTGTCCCTACGGTTACTACGACGTCGCCCCCTACGGCTGCGCTCCCGCCGGCTACTACGGTCCGGAATGGTTTACCGGGGGCGTCTTTATCGGCGCCGGTCCGTGGTTTCATGGCCCCGCCAACTTCCATGGCCACGTGAATAACGCATTCCATCCGGCGCACGGCTACGCGGGCCCGATGCCGAACCGCGGCGACAGAGCCGAACCGGCAAAGCGCGTCGACAGCGCCCACTTCAAGGGAAACGAGGTGCGGGACGGTCGTGGCCACACTGTTGAGGACAGGCGATAGCAGACGTCCGCTAGTATAGTTCCAGCCTGTAAATCGGCGTCGACGGTTGACCAGTGTGCGGCGTCCAGTCTCCAGACCCTCATCGAGAAATGCCGGTGAGGTCCTGGTCACCCTTCGGCGCCACTTCGGCCAAAATCCTGGTCAGACTTCGACGCCCGGTCACAGAAGTAAGATATTGCAACGGTGCAATCCGGTGCATAGCGATGCGGACCGTTGCAAATGGTAGCGGGGGCGCGATTCGACGCCTGTGTCGAGGTACGTCTGGGCTGGGAGTCGCCTGACCTTTGCCGCGATATGATAGCGAGGGCGTGCTCTGCTCATACCCGCAGGCCTCAATTCGCCATCGCGTGCAGTAGTTAGCCCGCCGCGCTTTTTGGGTCATGGTGTCAGAGTGAGTTGATTTCTGAATTCCCCTCTTGAGATTCTGTGCACTGTGTGCGCTGGGAAACACGTTTGTTCGGCCTCGAACATAATTGCTTGTTTTTATTGGATTAAATTATACTTAAATACCGTCGAAGCCTTCGACTCGACCATAGTCAGCGATCGATCTTCGAAGAATGGCTCCCCGAAGGAGTTGCACACACGGCACGCTGGGGGAGTTCTTAATTGGTTGGCGCACGACAAGCTTCGATTCCGAATCGCCTGCTTGCTGCGTTGCCCCGCAAGGATTACCGGACACTGCTGCCCGTCCTCGAACCGGTCAAGCTGCGCTTCGGGGAGACCGTCTATGAATCCAAGTCTCAGATTCGTGAGGTGTACTTTCCCAACGACTGCTTCGTCTCAATGCTGACTACCGTGAACGGTGACCGGGCCGCGGAGGTCGGACTCATCGGCTCCGAAGGCATGATCGGGATTCCTATGGCGCTGGGTGTCGCTGTCTCGCCTTTTCGGGCGGTGGTACAAGGCGAAGGCACAGCTATGCGGATGACGACAGCGGACTTTCGCCGCAATTTCAGCACGAGCGCTGCGTTGAAGAGAGAGGTGTTCCTCTTTACCCACTTGCTCATGATCCAGATCGCGCAGACCGCGGCGTGCAACCGCTTCCACTTGGTGACACAACGCATGGCCCGTTGGATGTTGATGACCCGCGACCGCGTCAACTCCAACGAGTTTCGCATTACGCAGGAATTTCTCGCGCTCATGCTGGGCGTGCGGCGAGTGGGCGTCACCGTGGCAATGTCCGCCCTGCGTGCCCGCAAGGTCATCGCTTACCGCCGCGGCACCGTCACGATCCTAGACCACGGAGGTCTCGTAGCAGCTGCGTGCGGGTGCTACAAAACTGTCAAAGACGCCTATTCCCAGGCACAAGCTCAAAAGGGAAATTCGCGCCGAGCCCAGCACAAGTAACACTGGGTCAGCAGCCCTCCGGACGAAATCACGGGGCCTGGCTACGGTGGCGGTCGTGAACTGCCTCACCCGTGCGCCGCATCGGCGTAAAAACAGCCGGGCGGCGCCTCGACATTGGGGGCAGCGGTACTGTTCGCATCAAACTGCGCGGGGTTGAGAACATCACACCGCACTGACTGCAGGAGCTGAGCGGCGTCTCATAGCGCGCACGCCCCGTGCGGCCGGTGTGCTGCGGGAGCGTATCCGCGGCGGTAATCTCGGCCTGCGCGATCCGCGCTCAATCATCCCCGCGCGCAATACCTCGTTCGCGATCACGGTCCCTGGATTCCAACCTCAGTTGCGAGGCGATAAGGACCGTTTGCCCTTGCAGCTCCCTCGAGCACGCAGACGGTCCTGCGTCGCAGCATTAGTACCTTGTGCCAGGCCGGCATACTATCCGCGGCTCGGGGACGAGCCCGTGCCCCACTAAGCAGAACAACGGATAAAGGTGAGATGCGATGAGGCTTCTATTCCCAACACTGCTGCTGCCCGCGGCGGCGCTCGCTGGCACCGGGTTCGACGGCACCTGGAAGACGAACATGGAATCCCTGAAAACGACGGGGGAACCAGTCGTTCTGCTCCTTGCCGGAGGCGAATACACCTGTTCGAGCTGCAATCCACCGTACACGGTGAAAGCAGACGGTGCTGAGCATAAGGTGACTGGCCAAGCCTACTTTGACATCGCAAAGGTGAAAGTGACTGGACCGAACTCGGCCGACATCGTATTAAAGCAGGGAAGCAAGGAGTTGGTGCGCTTCAGCGATACGGTCTCTGTCGATGGCACAATGCTCACCAGCAAGGTCACGAATCTTGTTGGCGTGCAGACCGTGACCGATGAGCTGACGGCGAAGCGGGTGGCCGCCGCTCCCGCGGATTCGCACCCCCTCTCTGGCTCCTGGGTGGAGCAACAGCACGTGGGAGGCGACCTGCGCCCGGTGCAGTACCGAATGACCGCCGAGGGATTCCAGATGCGCTGGAACGGACAGAGCTATGACGCAAAGTTCGACGGCAGGGAGTATCCGGTTGCGGGCGATCCAGGCAAGACCACCGTGTCGCTCGCGAAGATCGACGATGCCACGGTCGAGGAGACCGATCATCGTCAGGGCAAGGTCGTCGATGAGATTCGTCTGGCGCTCGCGAAGGACGGGAACACGATCACGGTCATCGACAAAGATATTGCGCACGGACAGACGATCACTTACACACTAGAAAAGCAACGTTGAGTGCTGGCACGCGCCGAGAACCTGATATGAAGGCAGCCCCGGGGCGCCAATCGGTCACGGCCCACCGATGTGGGCTTACCGTCCGGTTACTTTCTCGTTTTCTCCCCGTTGCGATTGCCTCCGCAGGGGAATCGGCTCGGATGCGAGCCATAACGGCTCCGGAACGGCTGTAATGGCACGCGCAGCTCCCTCTTTGGGGCCGGCGTATTTCGCCCCAGAGGGCGTCCGCGGGGAGGCGGAGGGGCGGCGAACAAGCGACGATATACGTGCGAGCCAGCGTGCGCACGTATGGCCAACGACCTTGCCATCCTTCTTGAGATCAAAGTCCCAACTATTTGCGTCGATCTTCTTGCCGAGGGTCGTATCCGCGGGGCCTGAAGCTAGGGTGTGCCGCTGAGCGGCGGCGGCGTGCACGCGGCGATGGACCATTCCGTGCCTCATCGCGCCGTTTCCGCGCCCGGCCAGGCGGGGTAGAGTCCACGAATGAAGCGATTGCGCACGAGCCAGATCGTCCTAAGTCTGCTTTGCCTGATGTACTTCATCACCTACCTCGATCGCGTCAACGTCAGCACCGCCGCGGCCGGATTCGCCCAGGACTTCAAACTCAACAAGACCGAGATCGGCCTGGTGTTCTCCGCGTTCGCCTATCCCTACCTCGTGTTCCAAATCATCGGCGGTTGGATTAGCGACCGCTTCGGCGCTCGCCGAACGCTGATTGCCTGCGGCCTGATCTGGGCCAGCGCCACGGTCCTCACGGGCCTCGCGGGGGGGCTCGCCTCACTGCTGCTCGCCCGCGTGCTGCTCGGCTTGGGGGAAGGCGCCACCTTTCCCGCCGCCACCACGGCCATGTCTCGTTGGGTCGCGATGGGACAACGCGGCTACGCGCAAGGGATCACGCATGCGGCCGCGCGCATCGGCAACGCCGTGGCCCCTGCCGTGATCGTCTTCCTCATGGCCGCGTGGGGCTGGCGCGCCTCGTTCTACGTGTGTGCCGCGCTCAGCTTTGCCTGGGTGGCGCTCTGGGCGCTGACCTTCACCGAGCATCCGAAGAATCATCCGCGCATCACGGAGGCAGAGCTCGCGATGCTGCCGGTGCCGGCCACAAGGTCGCTCCGCGTTCCGTGGCAGCCTTTGTTCAAACGCATGGCGCCGGTCACCATCGTTTATTTCTGCTACGGCTGGACCTTGTGGCTGTTCCTCAGCTGGATTCCGCAATACTTCCTGCACAGCCATGACCTCGACATCAAGAAATCCGCACTCTTCTCATCGGGCGTATTTTTTGCGGGCGTGCTGGGCGACATGCTCGGGGGGATGGCCACCGACCAATTATTCAAACGTAGCGGCAGCCTCAAGCGCGCCCGCAGCGCCATGGTCTCGATGTGTATGCTCATGACTCTGCTGTCGCTCATTCCCCTGATGTTCACCCACGATCTCGGCATATCGCTCTGTTGTCTTTCCGCAGGCTTCTTCTTTTCCGAAATGACCATCGGTCCAATGTGGGCGATCCCGATGGATATTGCCCCTGACTACAGTGGCACGGCGAGCGGCATGATGAACTCGGGCTCGGCTCTGGCGGCGATCATCAGTCCCGTTGTGGGCGGCTATTTGATCGACAAGACCGGTAACTGGCAGCTGCCGTTTCTCGGCAGCATGTTAGTTATGGTCGCAGGCGTGTTGCTCGCATTCCGTATGCGCCCGGACAGCAGGTTCGAGGCGGTGTCTTGAGTCTCCACCCGCACCGACCCACCTTCGGGCCACACTTAAGCTTGAGCACCGTTTGGAATCGACCTCAAAATCGGCACTCAAGTCAGGTGTGCTTCGAAACGTAGGCGCACGTAGTCCGCCATCCAATTCCCCTTCGCGTCGCAGAGTTGCGGCCTGATGCGTTCACGCACGCATGTGAGGTATTCCTGTCGCTCCGTCGCCGGCAGCACACCAGTGAAAGAGCCCGCGAAGGTTGTAAGCCAACCCATCATATCGCCCGGAAGGGGAGTGGGGCGCGGGATTAGTGCGATGTAATTCACCTTGAAACCACACGCTGATAACCGCGCGCCGTAGTCGCCAGCCGTGGGAAGATACCAAGGGTTGGCCGCCTCGCCGTCATAGCCGCGACAGTTCAGTTCTTCAATGAGCGTAGATTGGATGATTTTGACGTTCCCGTGGCCGCCCATCTCAGCCACGAAGCGAGCGTTGGGTCGCAGGGCTCGCGCGACTCGCCGGATCACCCCGTCGGGGTCCTTCATCCAATGAAGTGCGGCATTGCTAAAGGCTGCGTCAAAGTGCGGACCGAATTCCATGTCATAGACACTCATTTCCATGACATCGAGCCCGAGCTTCCTGGCGGATGCAACGAAGTCCGCGCTGGTGTCGATACCTAAGACTTTGCAGCCACGGTCGGCGATTTTCTTGGTCAGTACCCCGTCGCCGCAACCCAGGTCGAGGATGTGTTCCCCGGGTCTCGGAGCGAGCAACTCGAGGACCGGCATGCCCAGATCAGTGACGAACCGTGCATTCTTAGCGTAGCCTTCGGAATTCCAAGTCTGTGTCGTCATAACCAGCCTGCACTTCCGCAGGGAGCCTGCCTACGCGTGCCCGTACGATGCCGCCGAGCGTAGAATTTTGTCTTCAATTTTGCAGCAAATCTCCACTCTCGCCAAAACCGGGCACTGACAGCTCTGAAATGGCTGCCCGGAGCGGACACTCTCGGCATATAGTTGAGGAGTTGATCGCCGCAACGGAAAATCCATGCCATTTTTCAGAGTGCTTATCGCCATCACCGTGATCGTCGCCGCCGCGCTTCAGTAGTGTAGTTCCCATCGGCTGCGCTCGCGGAACCGAGCCATCGCTTCGACAAGAACCATGAACAGTAGGTCAAGGAGATGTTCTCATGGTGATTAACAGACGTACTTTTTCGGCCGCCCTCATTGCAGGCGCTGCCGTTTCGTTGGCCTCCACCCGCAGCACGGCCGCTACTGCTACCCCGACCAAGTCGCGCAACGTCGTCCTCGTGCACGGGCTCTTCGCCGACGGATCATGTTGGTCCGAGGTGATCGCACGATTGCAGGCGGCGGGGCTCAATGCCACGGCCGTGCAAAACCCCCTGACGACGCTGCCTGAAGCGGTTGCCTCTGCCCAGCGAGTGCTTGCACGGCAGGACGGCCCGACGGTTCTGGTCGGTCATTCGTTTTCCGGAATGATCGTCACCGAAGCGGGAATGCATCCGAATGTTTCGGCTCTTGTCTATGTGGCAGCACGAGCGCCGGATGCAGGCGAGGATTACACGGCGTTGGCCAAGAGATTTCCCACGCCACCGGCCTCCGCCGGCATCATTTTCGACGGCGATGAAGGACGCCTGAGCGAAGCGGCGTTCTTGCGGGATTTCGCAGGCGACTTGCCGGAATCGAAGGCTAAGGTGCTTTATGCGGTCCAGGAACCGTTTCAGAAGGCTCTGCTGACAGGCAGGACCACCCAGGCGGCCTGGCGGTCCAAGCCGAGTTTCTACGCTGTCTCGACCGAAGACCGCACCATCAATCCGGATCTTGAACGCTTCATGGCCAAGCGCATGGGCGCCAAGACCATCGAAGTGAAGGCAAGCCACGTGTCGCTGATCTCCCATCCAGACGCGATCACGGGGCTAATCCTGGAAGCCGCACAGCGGGGCTAGCGCGTAGCCCGTTCGGGGCTGGGTGCGGGGGCGGACATTGGAACAGTCCGATCGTGCTTCAGGGCGAGATTATCTCGCCCGGGGGGAACGCGAACGATCACGCGACGAGTGGCGTGCAGCATATCTGGAGCCTGCTGGGCGATCAGGGAAGGTGGGTGCAAGAAATTGGCCGCGTAAGTCGCAAACTGTCAGTCGTTGGTCGCTTGCTGTGGTGCAACGGAGAACGAGTGGCGGCGGGGTTACTAGCCCCGATCACTCTCTGGGCCGTCAGGAAACTTACAATTCGCGTCCTCTGTTCGGATAGGTGCGAAAGTAATGCACTGATCCGTACCGGATTATTCATTATGGCATACAGGTTGCTCGACAAATCGAGGTACATTGACGCGTCAAGCGACCTAACCGAAGGGCACTGTATGGATATCGGAAACGTTCGGGGCACCCTCCTGGCTGCTAACGGTTTGGTCGGGGCTTCATCAATGGTTGTCACAAAGGCAATCGCGGCCGTCGCGATCAGCATCGCTTGCTTGAGTGCGGCCCAGGCGCAGAGCCTGGATGGTACCTACGTCACGGGGACCGTGACCGGGGTTGCGACCCCGCCGGACGTCACCGCCATCACCCTGACGCCACCCGCTGGCTTTACAACTCCTTATAACGGCTCGACGCCGCTCACACCGATCGCGGGACTATCAATCGACGTGAGCCACGCGAGTCCCGGGGACGGCCTTGTTCAGGGAACAAATGGTTACGTCGCTCCGTTCGTGAACTCAACGACTCAGTTCGCCGGCGACTATCTCGCTCCTGGAACCGGATCTGCCTATATCACCTATGACTTCAGCCCGAGTACGCACCCTTATGCGGCCTTCGGGTTCCTGTGGGGATCGGTGGACGATTTCAACCTGATGGAAATCACGGTCGAGAACCTGTCGAATCCGAAGCAGACTTACACGCTCACGGTGACCGGGCCCAACCTGCCGCTGAGCAATGGTGGTGTCACACCCGACAACTCTTTCTACGTGCTCTTTAACACGGCTCCTGGTTGGGCGTTCGACACCATTGTGACGGACGACGGTGCACCCACGAATCGCTCGCCGGCTTTTACGTTTGAGCAGATACCGCTCTACGCGTCTACGACGCAGATAGGACCCGGACCCGGAACCGGAACGGCTGTGCCGGAACCCGCGTCGATCGCGCTCCTTGGGGTTGGTTTTGCCGGCCTGTGGCTTGGCCGTCGACGTTTGGCCAGAACCTGAACTCAGCGTCGTCGGTTCGTTCGCGACGAGCGTGGCCCAGGTAGGAACCGGGCGCTGGGTTGCAACACGCGTTCCGCGTAGCCTTGGGCAGCGAGTGGAAGCGCCTCCAATCCTGTACGCTGCGAGCGTGATTCCGTGTTCCCAGGCCTGGTGGTACAACGAAATCGCCCTTGGGACATCGAGCATGTGCGCGGAAGGCTGCGAGAGCAGCATCGCGAGATCCACTCCCGCGCTCGTGTAGCCGCTCGCAAGCGCTCGCTCGAAGCCGCGCCTTGCTGCCGCGAAATCGCCAACCGCACCAGCGCCCTGCCGTGTTGGTAGACCGCGCGAGCGGAGCGTGGGAGCTCTCGACATCTTGAGCACATGCGGCGCTCGCGACATCCGGAACTATCTGCGCTACACCGCGCACCAGCCGAAGCGGATCGAGCCGTGGACGCCTCGGCGAAGCGACACCCACGCCTGCCGAATAAAGCGGCACCCATGCCATCGGAATACACCGCGGTGAGTTGGTAGCGGGGCTCGACTCGGACGTTACTTGCACGAGTACCGCGGCGATCCAAGCGACGGTACTGATGACATCGAGCGGCGCCGGGCGCGGTCGTCTCGTATGGCTGATAGTTCCCGGCGCATCCGCTAAAGCAACGGCGCAGCAGACTCTGACGCATCCGTCGCCTTCCAGCCCGAAGCGGTCCCACCGAAGCTCTCATTACCGAGACATTAACAAGAGATTAAAAAGCTTGAGCCTGGGGCGTGGAGTGATAGGTTCAGTTGCACACGTCGAGTGCTGCCCCGATGAAGCTTGAGATGTAACTCATGTGGCGTCTGACCTGGTGGCAAGTCTCGGTTTTGCTGCTGCTGGCTGCAGGGACAGCGGGAGCGCAGGTCCCCAATTCAAGCCAGAACGGTCAGCCACCAAGCAGTCCGCCCGGAGCCAGCGGCGCAACATCGACCAACGTCAATGAGGAGCTCACGGAGCCGCCAACGACCAAAGAGCAAGTTACAGTCACCGCGCCGTACCCCGGCCAGCCACTGCCAGCGCTTCGACCGGACGAATTCATCAACTGCGTGCAGCAATTACCGCAAGGATCAGATCCAAAAACCATTGACTATACCCAGGCGGGGATCTGTGAGCATCAGCTCAATTGGGAAAAGCATATCGTGGTAGAGGCGTGCATCAATCGCGACGGGAAGGCGGCGCCGCCCAGGGTTATTCAGGCATGCACGGAGTCGCTCGACCATAAGATTTTTGAGGGCAAAGAGAGATTTTTCCTGCTTGCCGATCGTGCCGGGGCGTATTTTGCCGAAGGCGATAAGCAGCACGCGCTCGACGATTACAATGAAGCCCTTAAGCTGGCTCCCCGTAGCGCTGAGCTGCATTACAACCGAGGAGTCTTCTATGCAGCGCAATCCGACGCCGATGCGGCCTTGCGGGACTTCGACACAGCCATAGGTATCGACCCGAAATTTGTCCCCGCGCTGCGCCAGCGCGCGAAAATCTATCACGCACGACGTGATTTCAGCAGCGCACTCGCGGACTATTCTGAGGCTATCAACTTACAGCCGAAAACTGCGGGATTGTGGAGCGAGCGAGGCTATGTGTGCTTGCGTCAGCATGACTTCGAAGGTGTCGTGAAAGACGAGACCCAGGCGATCCAGCTGGATCCAAAGCTGGCCAGGGCCTATTTCCTCCGTGCCATAGCCTTCGGAGGGCTCGGTGACCGCGCTAACTCTGTTAGTGATATTCAAACTGCAGTGGGCCTCGATCCTTCGCTGGCGCATTACGTGACGATCAAGGGTAAGACGGCTTCACTTGCGCTGCCGCCTTTATGAATGGCCTGTCTGTTTCGTGGCTGGGTGTCGTAGGTTCAGTACCTGTGCATGCTGCGGTCGTACCAACGGTGGCAACGCGCTTTGCACCGACAACGAACCGCAGATATCACGCGCCTGATTGCCGACCTACCGGCCCGGGCCGAGCGCGCAGTGGTGCAGCTCGAGCGGACAGCGGCCTCGGGGGATATCCCTCGTGCCCGCGAGGAGATCCGCACCAAGGTCGGGAGTGTGACCGTCGAGGCGGACAAGCGGGAAGTGCGTCTCTACAGCGAACACGGAGACGTGGCAGCGTTGCTGCTACGCGTGCCCGGCTCTCATGCAAGTATCGATGGTCGCGGGGGCTCGCTACCGCCATTACTTGCTGCCATCCCGCGCCTGAAGAGGCGTGGGTGCTAGGTCGGGGGCTCCGGTATCCAATACCAATGCGAGCAGATGCTACTCGGGACATTCAAGTGGGTTCAACCAGCTCGAAAAAAAGGGTGAGGGGAAGGCGCAACTTTGGAAGCCCGTTGACAGCGTGACTTTTGACACCTGCCAGATAGGACCTTGAAAGCGTAGCGTCCACAGCCTTGGAGACTGTGACGACGACACGCAATTTGCGCCGCTGGCGCACTTCAACGGGAGTAAGTCTCATGCACTCACTCACACGCGCCATCAATCGCCTGTTGGGACTCGGCCGGCCAAAGTTCCGCGGCTCGCATCCGGGGCAGTTCCTGAACCATCACCGCCGTCATCCTCTTGAGACCTTTGGTTGACGGACCGCTTCACGGCTCGCGTCGCACGTCTTGGCGGACTAGTCAATGCGCAGGGCGAGGGCGCGATTCCGTGTGGTAGAAAATTGCTACCCACAACAACTGTGAGCATTTCTGGGAATGGTGTCTGCGCGGCAGAGCTCGGGGCAGACGGGCGCTACTGGCGACGCTTCGGCTGATCGCACAGCCACCCCTCTTGAGCTCCCGCCGGCTGCTCGGTCGCGTCCAGGCGAAAGGCGAGCCGCTGAACCGCCCTGTTGAGGTACGCCATCGCGCGGCATGTGGTTGCGGCGGTCGCGAGGTCGGAGTCGGCGGCCGATTCCTTGCGCTGATGCTGTGCGTCATGACTTACGTCTCTTCATGGCGTACCGCCCGGCCGATACGCTCGCAGCCATGAAGTACCGAGAGCGGTTGGCGCAAACGGGGTCGCGAACAGGACAGGGCGGCGTGACATGGGCGACGTGATTTTCCTGAAACGACGTGAGCCTGTGGGCACTGCCCGCGAAGCTGATGCGTCGATAGCCCGCAGCATTGACGAGCTACCGCCCATCGCGCCCTGGCGCCGACGGCAGTTCGACACGCAGCTGCGAGCAATGATCGGAGTTGAGAGCGCGACACAGACCCTGGGTGAAAGGACTGTGAAGCTCTACCGATGCGACTTGACACGGAACACCGCGGTGTACGTGCTCGCCGAGAGCGAGGAAAAGGCGGTGCGCGCCGCGCTGCCCGACGAATGCGAGCACGCGTTGCCGGAGGTGACGGCGGCCGAGGTCTGCACGCACTCGCGCCTGCACAAGAACGATCACACCTATATCCCCGCAGGCGAGAACCCCAACTGCCTGACAATCGCCGAGCACTTCGGCGTCGACGACTAGGAACAGTCGCGCCCCCCGCGCTGTTCATTCTCCGGCCGGCGGCCCATTTGATGCCGCCGGCCGGAGCCTTTGAGACCCGGCCCACACCTAGCCACTTGCGGGAGGCAGTACAAAGCGCAGCCAACTGAACGTAGTGACCTGCCGAAAAGCCGTCATTCTGGTTGGACGGAACGGGTCAGGAGGCGACTTGCGGCCAAATCGCGAATTACCGCTTGCTCGAAGCAGGCATTAGCGCATGGTGGCGCCACGCAGCAGTCCCAAGTTTGCCGGTCGCGATCCAGGTACGGGGGCTGAAACTGATACGTGCCGGCACCTTTTCTGCCGGTAGCGGGGAAGGACCCAACGGGTCTCTTTCGATTCGATGGAGTGCAGTTCGAGACGGTCACAGTCGAAGGGTCGCAACCCTGACCTGTCAGCCGCGGTCATCTTTCTTTTGCCGCGGACTCCGGCGATCTGTGGGCCGGATACATCGAGGGTGGCGTGAGTCGTATCGGACGCGGATCCATGTCCCACTACGGCACGGCCGATGGCATGCCGCAAGCGCCCGTCATTTCCCCAGCACGCGATGCCCAGGGGTCTCTGGGCCGATACGGTCCCGGTCCAGTCGTTGAGCTAGCGGCTGTCATGCAAATGGCGGCCGGGACCGCAGGTTGGAACGCGCCGCAACAATTGTTGGCTTCATGCTGTGCGGCTGAGCTTGCATTTCATTCAGAGCTTTGGCGCCAGCCCAGCCACGACGGCAGACCTCGAGACGCGGGCACGAAAAGCGCACGCAGGTTTGTTAGTCTTCGGTCGTTGGGTACGCGGTTATCCCAGAGTGCTTCCATAATGGAGAATCGTATGAAGGGGTATTTCTTCATCTCAGTCTTCCTAATGGCAATGGCGTCCGCTTTCGCGAATGGTCCGGCAGCGCCAGCCGCTTCCGCGCCGCAAGCTGGAGCGCAGACCGCATCGAAAACGCCTGCGAACACCAAGACGCCCGTGCAGCTCGCGGATTCGACGCCTAAAGGCCAGCTCAAGGATCCGTATTCCGACAAGGACGCCGCAGTTGTGGCGGCCGGCAAGCAACTGTACGAGGGCACCGCCTGCAGCGGATGTCATGGCGGTGGCGGTGGCGGCGACATGTGTCCGCCCCTGACCAACGGTGTCTGGATATACGGAGGCGACAATGACACGTTGTTCAGGCTAGTAACCTACGGGAGCCAAGTCCTGCAGAGCAAGGGCTACACCCGCCAGGCCCAGGAGAACGTGGTGGCCCCGATGCCCGCCATGGGGGAGATCGTGAAGACTGCTGATGACTTGTGGAAGATCCTGACATTCGTACGCTCCCGATACGACGGCCCGCCGCAGTGCAAGTACGGCTGCAAGGGCAGCTAGAGCGGCTGGTTAGCTATCGCGCTGGTCCAGGATCCGTGGTAGGGGATGCCAGCATCTGCGAAAACGGGCCGGCCGAGTGACGGCGCACTTTACCGGCAGCTCTTGCGGCGCACCCAGGGCCTGCAGCCCATCCGCACCGCGGTCGTACATCCAGTGGACGCGAACTCGCTTGTCGGTGCGATCGAAGCGGCGCGGGCACAAGGACGGCATCGCCGACGACATCCACCTGTTCAACGACAAGCTTCGTGAATGGGAGGACTACTACAATTACCATCGACCGCATGGAGCTCTCGACGGTCAAACTCCGTACGAGCGACTCATGGCAAAATCCACTGCCAGTCTGTCAACGAAGTCCTGAGACCTTACAGTCGCTAAGTGGTAGCGGGGGCACGCTTCCTTAAATTCCGACTGTCGCTAGCTGCCTGATTTGGCACGCGGAGATTACGGAAAGCGCGGGCATGCTTGGCGTTGTTTGAGCGGCTTCCGCGCCGCAGAGCGTCGTAGCGGGCTAGGCTTCCGAGTCAATTTCGCCGGCGTACGCCGCAGATGCCCGCGAGGGAGGCACATCCAGCGATTCGGCGGGTTTGCACTATACTGGCCGAGGTCGTATCGGAGAGCCCATGCCGGCGATCGAAGTCGATCTCGTGAGCGATACCGTCACCCGCCCCACACGGGCGATGCGCCAGTTCATGTGCGAGGCGGAGGTCGGCGACGAGCAAACGTTCGAGGATCCGACCGTCAACACGCTGCAGGATATGGTTGCCGAGCTGCTCGGCAAGGAGGCAGCGCTGTTCCTGCCGTCCGGCACGATGTGCAACGAGATCGCGCTGCGCGTGCACTGCCGGCCGGGCGACGAGATGATCGCTCATCGCACCGCGCATCCCATCCACTTCGAGGCCGGTGGCCCCGCAGCGCTAGCGGGCGTGAACGTGAGCGTGCTTGACGGCGCCCGCGGACAGTACGATGAGGACGCGGTGACGGCAGCGATCCGCCCGGACAGCCGCTATATGCCGAAAAGCCGCCTTCTCTGGGTGGAGCAGACCAGCAATCTGGGCGGTGGCTCAATCTGGCCGCTAACACGGATCGCCGCGGTCACGAACGTCGCGCGGCGACACGGTATGCACACGCACCTTGACGGCGCACGCCTCATGAACGCTGTAGTGGCGAGCGGTATAGCCGCCCGTGACTACGCCACGGCTTTCGATTCGGCGTGGATCGACTTCACGAAAGGGCTCGGCGCTCCCGTCGGCGCAGCGCTCGCCGGTTCCCGTGAGTTCATCGCACAGGCGTGGCGCCTCAAGCAGCAGATGGGTGGGGCGATGCGGCAGGCCGGGATCATCGCCGCAGCCGGTGTATTCGCGCTGCGCCACCACGTCAGCCGGCTCGCCGAGGACCACCTCAACGCACGGCGGCTCGCCGAGGGTCTTGCCAAACTGCCCGGGGTAGTGCTCGATCCCGAGTCCGTCGAAACCAATATTGTGATCTTCGAGCTGAACGGCACCGTGGACGCAACGTGGCTGGTCGCGACGCTTCTCGCGCGCGGCGTGCGGATGGGCACGATGGGCCCGAGGACCGTCCGCGCTGTGACTCACCTTGATGTCGATCTGTCGCAGATTGAGCGCGCGCTCGAGGCGGCAGCGCACGCTCTCTCGCAGGCGAGGCCATAACCACCGCGCTGATCCGACGGGAATTCGACTTCGACGCCGCTGCGCGAGGGCGGTGAGGGGCGGTTGCTCGCATCCCTGGCACCCAAACAGGAGGAAATTCAATGGTAGCGGGGGCGGGATTTCGCTTCCGTCTACTTTCTTGCGTCTGTCGCTAGCGGCTTGATTTCAGAGGGTATCTGGCTAGCCCAGCCCCGGCTTGGATTGAGTCCCCAGGGAGGCTGGGAGGATCCGGCTCGGATGGGAGCCCGCATCGTGGTCGGAGCGACGGTCACAGCGCTCGCAGCTCCCTCTCCACGCCCGGCGCGTGTCACCCTGGCGGCGTCCGGCGCAGGGGGCCGCAGTGGACCCATAAGTTGGTGTCGGGCCCGATCTGCGACTTATCTCGCACGTACCTGAACTTCCGCTTTCGGCCCCAGAACCGGTCATTCACTGGGCTGGAATCACTACCGGGAGCTGCCGGTGGCAACTCCGGTTCATGGCCACGCCGGCTGCCATCGGCGGCAGTAAACCACCATGCCCGGCGGTGCCACCGTTTCCGTACGTAGCTCCGCGCGCCTGAGTCTTGCGACCCCGTGCCAATTCCCGTTACGGCTGCACACGCGTAGCCTATTAGAAGGCAGTTGAGTATCCCAACCAGAAGAACGCGAGGGGGAAGCTTCCATGCGTCACATTAGTTGTCGGCGTCTCGCCATTCCGTTGCTGTTAGTACCAGCCGCCCTTCTCGCACAACTGGCGCATCCGACTCTTGCGGCCACTGACAACGTGCGCTCCACCGCCGGCAGCGAATTTCAGCGGGAATTCGGGGCAGCCTTCCTGGATCGCTATTGGCGGCTGCACTCGGATGATGCGATCGTCGCTGGGTACTACAAAGTTGCGGACTTACTCATCGTGCCGGACGACAAGGCGCGCGCGGACCTGCTGCACTTTCTACAAACTGCCCTCACTCGTCTGCAGAAAATTCCCGAAGCGTCGTTCGATATCGCCACGCAGACCGATCGCGCCGGACTCGAGAATCAGCTGCAGGCCGAGATCTGGTCGCTTACGAAGTATCGCAGTTGGGAGTGGGACCCGTCCTCCTACAACGTAGCCGACCCCTTCGCCTTGCTGCTCAACACCGAATACGCTCCGCTCGAGCAGCGCTTGCAAGCGGTTCTCGCGCGGCTGACAAACGTGCCGGCCTACTACGCAGCCGCCAAGCTCAGCATAAAAAACCCGACGCGGGAGCACACGCAACTCGCCATTGAGCAGAACAGTGGCGCGCTGGACGTCTTTGGCCCTGAACTCGAGCGCCAGATTGCCGGCTCGAAACTGAGGGAGAGCGAGCGGGCACTATTCCAGCAACGCATCGCCGCCGCGAGAGCGGCGATCAGCGACTATGGCGAATGGCTTAAAGCCTTGGATGGGCGACTCGCGGGCGGCTCGGCTCGATCGTTCCGGCTGGGACGCGAGCTCTACGAACAGCAGTTCTCCCTCTACATTGCTTCCGGGAGCACGGCCGAGACCCTGTATCAACGTGCTCTTAACGAAAAGGAGCGCCTGCTCACTCGCATGGATCTGTTGTCGGATGAGTTGTGGCCCAAGTACTTTCCCAATACCGCAAAACCCGAGGATCGATTGGACAAGATCGGCACGCTTATCGGCAAATTATCCGAGCAGCATATCGCGCGCAGCGATTTCTTCAGTGAGGTGCAAAGGACAATTCCAGAACTTGAGCAGTGGGTGACAGACCACCACCTGCTGACCCTCGACCTGCAAAAGCCGCTGGACGTGCGGATCACACCCAAGTACAAGCAGGGCGTCGCCGGAGCCAGCTTTGATGGGCCAGGCCCATATAATCCAGATGCCCGCTCATACGTCAATGTGACGCCGCTCGATGATCTCAGCGCCGAACGTGCCGAGAGTTATCTGCGCGAATACAACCGCTGGATGCTGCCGGTGCTGGTAATTCATGAGGCAGTGCCGGGACACTATGTGCAGGGCATCTACTCCAACAGATCCCCGAGCCTTATCAAAAGCCTGTTCGGCAACGGTGCCATGGCGGAGGGCTGGGCCGTGTACGGCGAGCGCATGATGCTCGAGTCGGGCTTCGGCAATGACACTGCAGAGCAATGGCTGATCTACTCAAAGTGGAATCTGCGCTCGGTCTGCAACACGATTCTCGACTACGGGGTACACGTGCTCGGGATGAGTGAGGAGTCCGCAAAACAGCTTCTGAGGCATGAGGCCTTCCAATCCGAGGAGGAGGCGGGGGGGAAATGGCGACGCCTGACGCTCACAAGCGTGCAATTGACGAGCTACTTTGCAGGCTATTCTGCCATTTACGAATTTCGTGAACGTCTGAAGCGAGAGCAGGGCAATCGCTTCGACCTGAAGCGCTTCAACGAGCAATTCTTAAGCTATGGCAGCGCGCCGGTGAAGGTTATCGAACAGATGATGGATAAGAATCAGCAATGAACACCGACCTTGGGGCTTGCTGGCTATAGCGAGGGCATTCAAAAGTCACGGACCCTCTCGCGATCGTCATGCCGAACGTGCGCAAGCGCTACCTGGCGATGCTCGATCGGCTCGACGGCGTGCTCTTGCGCGATCCAGAGCGCGGCCGCGAGGAGCTGCGCGGGATCCTCGGTGAGCGCATTAAGCTTCAGCCGGACGGTTCCGACCGCTTCCTGTGGGCCGAGTATTCGCTCTGCCTGACAGCTCTACTGCCAAATTTGGAAATTATGGTAGCGGGGGCAGGATCGCGAACGATGGTTTGCCCGCGATACCCCTCCGCCGGAGGAGTTCTTAAACACGCGCGTAGCTACCAAGTCAGGAACTGAATGCTGCGTGCTCGTGCCTGACCGGTCCGGCACCGTGTTGAATTACCGGCGCTGCCTTTCTCCAAAAGGCTCAACCAGGTTTCTAAGCCTTGGAGGATCGGCCTTGCGCAGGCTGAGGGAGTAAATGCGGGTTGCTGACCGGTCTCCACCCGCCGCAACCGATCCTCGGATCGGCGCAGGAACGGTGCATTCGACCCCCGGGGCGGTTTACGGTGCTAAGTTGCAAGTCGGGACCGTCGGTCGGAGTGGTGTTTCTCTTCGTCGCATCGGAGCCTAAAAATGTTAAGCCGAATCCAGGGGTCGCTTCGAGCTTTATAGCGCCTATCCGCTTCGGATCCCCGCGGTTTCGGCGAGCGTCGGTGCAACAAAGTGAGTCGCTTTGCGACGTCCTGCACCAGAGACGCGACCTGGTAGCCTGAGGTGCGTGCAACGAGGAGTCGCACCAGCAGGGCGACGCGGCAACGGCAGGTGTCGGGCCATAACCGGCCGTTGCGGGCGGCCGCTTAGATTTCCGTACAGCGGTCATTCGCGTCGTGAGAGGGGGACGCTGGTCTAGCCCCGTTGCGGACCTTGTCAGCGGGACCACGAGTGCGCAGTCTATGCGCATGGGAATGATTGGGTTCATGGGGATAGCCGCGGCGCTACTAGGAGCGGCCGTGCTGTTCGCATCAAACTGCGCCGGGTTGAGAAACATCACGGCTGCACTGGCTGCAGGCGCTGAAATGCGTCTCATAGCGCGCGCACGATTTGCGCAGCACAGTGACGCGGCAGTAACTGTCAAAACCGCACCTGCCCGGGAGTCTAGTTTTAGACTGTGTCCTTGACGGGGAAGCCTACGCTGGCACGGGTGCGCAGCCTCCGTGTGCCCCCAAAAGAGTGCTCGGCCTCGAGCGAATGGCCTCAGCGATTTTGACGCGAATGGCCTTGAGGCTCCGGCGCTCTTTGGCGCTGGGCGCTACAGTGGAAAAGAGGACGATCAGCATGCGCCCGTCGCGCAGCAACATGCTACAGGCGGAAGAGTTCGCTCCAGCCACGGTCGCGCCAACTCCCGTTCAACGCGTAGTCTAAGGTCGCAGCAGTGGGTGCTTTAGGTCTGCCTGAGACTTGAACTTCAGCGCTTGCAGATAAAGAGGCAGGCACTTCTCGTGACCGCACAGCTTTCCTCATTTCGGGGTGGCAAAAAAACTTGCGCGACTAGGACTGGCAGAGGGAAGCCAATGTCCCGAGCAGCAGCCCGGTCGTGACAATTGGGAGTAGCATCATCGAGAGTGGAGTGATGCTAGCTACCCGAGCAAGCTCGATGAGCCGCTGTACCCTACCGCTATTAGTGCATTAATTGCGTGCGGTGCGAAAACGCATTGCTGCGGCTCTCTAAAGGCTAGGGCGAGGAGAATCTCGCGTGACGACTGCCCTCCCGTCGGTTTTTTTTGGCCATGGCAATCCGATGAATGCCGTGCAGCAAAATGCATTTACGGACGGCTGGCGCCGCATCGCCGCATCTATCGCGAAACCACGGGCGATACTCGCCATATCTGCACATTGGTACTTGCCTGCCACCGCCGTCACGATTGCGCGCGCTCCCAAGACGATCCATGACTTTGGCGGATTCCCGGCGGAATTATTCCGCGTGCAGTATCCGGCGCCGGGCGATGAATGGCTGGCCCGGCGTGTTCGAAGCTTATTGCATCCTTACAAAGTGGATTTTGATGACGGTTGGGGACTCGATCACGGGACTTGGTCGGTATTGCGGCACGCCTATCCCGACGCCGACGTACCGGTGGTCCAGCTGAGCATCAACGAGGCACAGCCGGCGTCGTTCCATCTTGAGTTGGGCCGACAACTCGCGCCGATTAGAGGCGAGGGGGTCCTCGTGGTAGGCAGTGGCAATATCGTTCATAACCTTGAGGCCTACGCGTGGGGGAGGCATGCGCCCGAGCCTTACGATTGGGCCGAGCGGTTTGAAAACACCGCCAAACAGTCAATGCTGTCCGGCGACTTCGCACCGCTCATCAACTACGAGCATCTCGGACACGATGCGCAGTTGGCCATCCCGACGCCAGAGCATTTTCTGCCGCTCCTGTATGTGCTCGGAACGCAGCAGTCCGGGGACAAATTATCGTTCCCAGTCTCGGGCTTTGATGGGGGCTCGATCTCCATGCTGTGCGTTCAACTGAGCTAATGCGTCGCGGACAACAATTGCGGCGTTCTGGTTTCCGTTAAATCCTACGCCTAAAAGGCCGGACGATTGAGCATGGAAAAACAACAAGCAGTGTTGCAACGGCTGCGCAAGTATGCGGCACAATTCGGTGTGAGCATCGAGGAGAGGCCGCGACCGCCAGGCAATTAGCCGAGGGCGGCTACTGTTTGTTCGCGTTGCCCCAAAGCCGCCGTTCGCAGAGGACCGCAAGGGGTCACGAAGCGACTGTTGGCGGGTTGGTTCCAATCGACGGTCGCTGACCGGCCAGAAGGGGTCTCCGCAGTGAATTACCAAATTGACAGGGGTCAAAACGCAATGGGCTGTCCATGGGTCAAAGCGCGGACCACAATTCGAATCTAACTCGTTCTCCGGGGAGTGTAACTGCCGAACACTCCCTCAAGCGTCAGCTGCGGCTGCGTGACCTGGTACTTGCCCAGGTGCTTACCGTCGTGGGCAGTTCCTGGGTTGGCATCGCCGCCGGTGTCGGCCAGGCGCAGTTCCTCGTCTGGCTTGTGGCCTTCGTGCTTTTCTACGCACCCATGGCCATTGCGACCTATTACCTGAACCGCGAAATGCCCCTGGAGGGCGGCCTCTACGAATGGGCGCGTCGTTCCTTCGGCGACGGCATCGGGTTCATGACGGCGTGGAACATTTGGGCCTACGCGCTCAGCTCGATAGCCACGATCCTGTTCCAGATTCCCAGCGAAATGGCGTACATGATTGGACCTGCGGCTGCGGGCCTGCCCGAGAACCGCATGTTCGTTTACGCATTGCTATGCGGCATCGTAGCCCTGCTCACTGCGACCGCGGTTCGCGGCCTGGGCCTGGGCAAGTGGATCCACAATGTGAGCGGCGCCGCGATCATTCTTGCCTTCGCGCTGCTGATCTTCGCACCGCTCTGGGTGTGGCTCCACGGCGAACCCCTGCACTACGCCCCGTTCGCCCTGCGCCTGCCGCCCACCGATCCCGCCTCACTGTCACTGCTTGGACAGGTTCTGTTCGCTGCCTCTGGCCTTGAGTACATCGCGATCATGGCCGGCGAGACGAAGGCCGCCGGCAGTGCCATCGGGCGATCCGTGGTTTTGGCCACACCGATCGTGCTGTTGATGTTCGTGTTGGGCACAGCCTCTGTGGTAAGCCTGCACGACCTGCACGCCGGTTCGGTGATCAACTACGTGGCCCCGATCCCCCAGGCCCTCAGCCTAGCCTTCGGCGAAGGTGGTATCGCCGCTCTGCTCGGCAAGGTGGCGATTCTGCTGCTGCAGATCCGCATCCTGGGTGCCGCCAGTTTCCTCTTCACCGGCGCCACGCGCCTGCCCATGACCGCCGGCTGGGACCACCTGATTCCGGCCTGGTTCACCCGTCTTCATCCCCGCTACCGGACGCCTACGAACTCCATCTATGTGACGAGTGCCGTCATCGCCACTATGCTGGTGCTGGGTAGCGCGGGCGTGCATGCGGCAGAGGCTTTCGGTGTGCTGAATGACGCGAGCTCGGAGTTTTATGCGCTTGCCTATCTTGCTATGTTCCTAATTCCCATCTGCGGTGCGATGGCGGTGCGCGAACGCTTGCCGCGCTGGGTTGCGGCCGCCTGCGTCTGCGGTGTTGTTACGATTCTTTTCGTGCTGGTCCTCAATGCCTACCCATTCGTCGATGTTAAGAGTCCCGGCGTATTCGCGGCGAAGATCCTGGGAACTGTCACGCTGGTCAACGTCTGCGGTTACGGTTTTTATCGCGTGCGACGGCAGCGCTGATAAGAGGTCCGCACCGGCGCGCACCGATGCGCCCATGCTGACGCCGCATTCAAACGACCCCCCCGGCCAATGACCCCCGTACAAGGCGCTGCGCAAGATGAAGCTGCCCGAGTAGCGAAGCCTCGTCCCGTGATTCGCATGCGAAAGCCGCCGTTCACGAGTGGCAACTCCGGGTCATGAGCAGTCATCAGACGCACGGGCATGTGAGTGGTAGCGGGGGCAGGATTTGAACCTGCGACCTTCGGGTTATGAGCCCGACGAGCTGCCAGACTGCTCCACCCCGCACCAGGAGGGGCGCGCATTCTACAAGTGTGCGGCCCAGGCGGCAACCACGCGAATTGCGGGGCTTAAGCGATCGCTACGGCGATCTTCTGGGCGAGGGCGGCCGCGGCTTCCCGCTCGAGCTTGACGGCCGGCCACCCAACCCCCAGCCCCTCGCGGGAGTTCGGCTTTGGAATGATGTGAAAGTGAACGTGCGGGATCGCCTGGTGAGCGCCGCTGCCGTTGTTCTCCAAGACGTTGTATTCCTTCACCCCGGTCACCGCGATTACGGCGCGGCAGAGCCGCGGTAGCACACGTCCCAGCGCCGCCGCCGATTCGTCGGACAGACGGTCCATGCTCTCGGCGGGCTCCTTCGGGACCACCAGCGTGTGGCCGTGACTCAACGGATTGATGTCCAGGAACGCGACGACCTTGTCGTCCTCGTAGACCTTGTGACAGGGGATTTCGCCCCGGATGATCTTGCCGAATACCGTGTCTGCCATGGGTGCGTTCCTCGCAAAAGCCTCGCTTAAGGCTGCCATCTTATGGAATTCGAACGCCAGGCGCGTAGACTCACGCGTTCGCGCCGTGCCTGCACGACGAACGGGGAATCGGCATGAAGATCAAGGCTGCCATCGCCCGCGCCGCCGGGCAGTCCCTGCAAGTCGTGACCTTGGAGCTGGCGAATGCCAAGGCAGCAGCGCGAGCGGCCGAGATCCGCGCGAATGGCCCGTACCAGTGCACCCACTCGGGACGCTTTGCCTCCGATGCACCGGGGCGGATCCATTCGCCCGGCGGTTACTGACCCTACAAGCTGACCAGGAGAACCTCATGGCTATCTCGATTCATCCAGCCGTCGACGGCGGCGTCAAGGCCGGGAAGACCGACTTTGGCGGCGGAACGTTAACCTGCAGGTGCAGCTCATCCCCGGTAACGGTGACCCTGCAGGGCAACACGGCCTTCAATCATGTGTGCGGCTGCAGCAAGTGCTGGAAGCCCCAGGGCGCCCTGTTCTCGACGGTCGCCGTGATCGGGCGCGACAAACTCGCAGTCACCGCCAACGCCCACAAGCTCAAGGTCGTCGATGAGAAGGCGCCGATCCAGCGCTATGCCTGCAGCGGTTGCGGTGTGCACATGTACGGGCGCATCGAGAACAAGGAGCATCCCTTCCACGGTTTTGACTTCGTGCATACCGAGCTGTCCAAGGACAACGGCTGGTCGGCTCCGGAGTTCGCCGCGTTTGTGTCCTCGATCATCGAGTCGGGTTTCCCGCCGGCTCGCATGGGTGAAGTGCGCGCGCGGCTCAAGGAGCTGAAGCTCGAGCCCTATGATTGTCTCTCGCCTGGCCTGATGGATCTCATCGCCACGCACGCGGCCAAGAAGAAAGGCGTTCACGCCGCCTGAAGCCACGGGCCATTCCCGGCCCCTTTACCGCCGCTCAAGAACCGGCGTCGCCCCATGCGGGCGACGCCGGCTGCTGGTACAGGCACGAGGACCTCCCATGATCGATCGCCGAGCGTTCGTCGCTGCTTCGGGCTCGCTGGTGGCCGCCTTGGTCAGCTCATCACTCAGGCAGAGCGCTTCTGCTGCCGCCGCACCCGCCGCCGCGTCGGCAGGAGACCCCAGCGCGCGGCTCAACGTTCTGTTCGATGCCTTCATGGAGGAGCGGTTGAGCAAGGACCCCGAGGAGCTCACGGGCCTGGGTCTGGACAAGGGCAAGTATGCCTGGGCGAAGTCCAAGCTCACCGAGGCCTCGCTGCAGCGTTCGGTGGAGTACAAAAAGGAAAACGCATCCCGGCAGAGGCGCCTCAAGGCATTCGATCGCGCCTCGCTCAAGGGCAGCGATCTTGCCAACTACGACACGGTCGCCTATTCAATGGAGACCATCGCCCGCACCGAGCCATTTGAGTACGGCAACCTGACGCACCCGTACGTCGTAAGTCAGCTCACCGGCTCCTACCAGAGCGTTCCGAGCTTCCTCGACAAGGAGCACCGCATCGCCGATGCCCACGACGCGGAGGCCTACCTCGCGCGACTTTCAGCTTTTGCCGTCGTGCTCGACCAGGAGAGCGAGCGCGTGCGGCATGACGCGGGACTGAAGGTGACGCCGCCGGATTTTATCATCGATCACACGCTCGAGCAGATGCAAAAATTGCGCAGTGCCGCGGCTGCGGATTCGATCCTCAGCACCTCGGTGGGGACGCGCGCGCAAAAGCTCGGACTCACCGGCGACTACGGGACGAGGGCGGCCCAAATCCTCGAGAAAGAGGTGTATCCGGCGCTCGACCGCCAGGCGAGCGCGCTGCGCAGCCTGCGCCCGTCGGCGGTGCACGAGGCCGGCATCGGCCGCCTGCCGCAGGGCGCGGCGCTCTACGAGGTGGCCCTGCGCCAGGCGACCACGACCGATATGACCGCCGAGGAAATACATCAGCTCGGGCTCGAGCAGGCCCAGCAGATCAGCGCGCGCATGGATGCGTTGCTTCGCACCGGGGGCAGGACCGGTGGTACGGTCATCGAGCGGCTGGAGGCCCTCAACAAGGACCCCCGCTATCTGTATCCGAACACCGATGCCGGGCGCCAGCAGATCCTCGATTACTGCAACGGACTCATCGCTGCGCTGCAGCCCTACCTGCCGAAGTATTTCCACATCCTGCCCAGGTCTCCCGTGGAGATCCGCCGAGTGCCGCCCTACACGGAAGCCGGCGCTCCGGGAGGCTACTACGATGCACCGGCGCTCGATGGGTCGAGACCGGGCGCCTTCTACATCAACCTGCGCGACACGAGCGAGCGACCGCGCTGGACGCTGCCGACGCTGGTGCACCATGAGGCCGAGCCGGGGCACCACTTCCAGCTGGCGCTGGTGCTCGAGATGCCCGCGCTTCCCCTGATCCGCAAGGCGGGCGGCGGGTTTTCCGCCAACGTCGAGGGCTGGGCGCTGTACGCCGAGCAGCTGAGTGATGAAATGGGCCTGTACGACGAGGATCCGCTCGGACGACTCGGTATGCTGCAGGCGGCAATGTTCCGCGCTGCGCGCTGCGTGGTCGATACCGGGTTGCACGCGAAGGGCTGGAGCCGCGAGCGCGCCATCGACTACATGGTGGCCACCACCGGGCAGAATCGGCTCACCATGACCAGCGAAGTGGAGCGCTACTGCACCTGGCCTGGCCAGGCGACCAGCTACAAGGTCGGACAGACGCGCTGGCTGAAGCTGCGCTCGGATGCGCGCGAGCGGCTGGGCGAGAAGTTCGATATCCGCGATTTTCACGATGTCGGTCTCGGCGCAGCTCCGATGCCGCTGTCGGTGCTGGAGCGGGTGGTCGACGAGTGGTTGAAGGGTCGTGGAGTGTGAAAGGGCTCATCGCAACGGGTGTCGCCGCGCTGCTGCTGGCGCTCGTGCCGGCGCTGAGCGGGGCGCAGGGCGCAACTCTGGCGCCTCCGTTCGAGGGCGACTTCGTCATCCGCGATTTTCACTTTGCCTCCGGTGAGTCACTGCCGCAGCTGCGCATTCATTACCGCACTTTCGGCAAGCCGCGCATTGATGCGCAGGGCGTGGTGCGCAATGCAGTGCTCATCCTGCACGGGACGTCCGGTTCTGGCGGCAACCTCGTGCGGGCGGAGTTCTCGGGCGAATTGTTCGGAGCCGGCCAGCCGCTCGATGCGGCCCGTTACTTCATCGTGCTGCCGGATGGGATCGGGCACGGTAAATCAAGTAAGCCGAGCGATGGGCTGCACGCGCACTTCCCGCGCTATGGCTACCGCGACATGGTGCAGGCGCAGTACCTGCTGCTGACGCAGGGCCTGAAGGTCAACCACGCCCGCCTGGTCATGGGCACCTCAATGGGCGGCATGCATACCTGGCTGTGGGCCGAGCAGCATCCCAGCTTCATGGATGCGCTCATGCCACTGGCGAGCCTGCCGACGCAGGTTTCCGGGCGCAATCGCGTGTGGCGGCGGCTGATCATCGATGCGATCCGCAACGATCCGGACTGGAACGGCGGGGAGTATCACAGCCAGCCGGCCGCGCTGCGCACCGCGCTCGCCATGCTCTGGCTCATGAGCAGCAATCCGGTTCTGCGCCAGCAGGAGGCGCCCACGCTCGCCCAGGCGGACCAGGTGATCGATGCTTACGTGGACGGTTACCTGAAGACGGACGATGCCAACGATCTGATGTACGCCGCCGCCGCCTCGTACGACTACGATCCGGGTCCTGGACTTGAGAAAATCTCAGCGCCGCTGCTTGCGGTCAACTCGGCCGACGATCTGATCAATCCGCCCGAGCTTAAGATTCTCGAGCACGAGATCGGACGCGTCGCGCACGGGCGTGCCATCATCATCCCGTACAGCGAGCACACCCGCGGCCACGGCTCCCACACCATCGCGGCGCTCTGGAAGCAGTATCTCGAGGAGCTGCTGAAGTCGCCGGAGCGCTGAAAGTGGCCACCCGGCAGCCGCATCACTCGCGCCACACAAATCGCGGTGCGAGGTCTGCGATGCCGCTGCAGCCGAGCAGCCCGAGCGTGCGGTCGATCTCCGAGGTCAGGATGGCAAGCGCGCGGGCCACGCCGGGCTGCCCGCCTGCGATCAGTCCGTACAGCGTCGCGCGCCCGATCATCACCGCCTCGGCGCCGAGCGAGAGCGCCTTGACCACATCGGTGCCGCGCCGGAAACCGCTGTCGATGAGGACCGACAAGCGTGTGCCGGCGGCGGCGAGGATCTGCGGCAGCACATCGATCGGCGCCACGCAGTAATCGAGCTGGCGGCCGCCATGGTTGCTGACCACGATGCCGTCGGCACCCAGGGCAGCGGCACGCTCGGCGTCCGCGGCGCTGAGCACACCCTTGATCAGAAGCTTGCCGCGCCAGTGCTCACGGATCCAGCTGATGTCGTCCCAGCAGATGGTGGCATCGAACAGCTGCGGGATGACGGTGCTCGCGCCCATGGGCGTCAGGCCGGGCGGCAGGAAGGCCTCCAGGTTGCGAAAGCGCGGCATGCCGTTGCGCACCAGCACTTCCCACACCCAGCGCGGGTGGCGCGCGGCATCGAGCAGCGCGCGCAGGGTGGGCTTGCCCGGCAGGCGGTAGCCGCGCCGGTCCCACTCACGGTTGCCGAACACGTTGGCATCGGTGGTGAACATCAGCGCCTCGTAGCCGGCCGCCGCGGCGCGCTGCATGATGTCGCGCGCCACGGCGCGCTCTTTCACGACGTACAGCTGCATCCACAGCCGTCCGCCGGCGCGGCTGGCGACATCCTCCAGCCGCGTGGTCGAAACGGTGCTGAGCGTATATGGAACGCCGGCCGCGGCGGCGGCGCGCGCCAGGGTCACATCCCCGTCCGGGTGCAGCAGGCCGTTGAGACCGGTGGGCGCGATGATCAGCGGGGCCTGCGCCGGGCGCCCCAGAATCGTGCTGCGCTGGTGGCGGGCGGAGGTGTCGATGAGAGTCTGCGGGATGAGCCGCAGCCGCTTAAGTGCGGCGCGGTTGCCGTGCACCGTCGCCTCATCCTCGGCGCCGCTCTCCACGTACTCGAACACGAAGCCTGGTATGCGCCGGCGGGCGATGTCGCGCAGGTCGGCGATGTTGAGCGCGTGCGCGACGTTGCGGCTCGAGAACGGACGGCGCTTCCAGGGCATGGTAGGCGGCTAGCTCGCGGCGGCCTCTTCCAGCGCCACGTGGATGCGCGTCGCGACGAAGGTATTGGTCGCAAGGTTGTACTGGCCGTAAGCCACCAGGCGGTAGATCTTGCTGGTGCCGTTGAAGGTCGCGTTCACCGCGGCGATGAACGAATCGTTGCTGTTGAACACCGAGATGCCGGTCGCCAGCGTCTCGCTGCCGATCGCCAGCTGCAGCTGGCCCGCAGGCGCGCCGGCCGTCGTGATCAGCGGGCTTGCCGGCAGGGCTTTGAGGTCAAGATTGACCGGGCCGGTGCGGATGTAATGGGTGGTGCCAAGGTCTGCGTTGCTCAGGTTCACGACCAGGCCCGCATCACTCAGCGTACTGAAGGGAGCGGTTGCTCCGCCGTTGACCCATTCGACCACCAGCGTCTGCGGGGTGGAAGTGCCCGGGGTGATCGCGGTGGCGGTGAAGTCCGGCGGCGCGCTGCCAAAGGGCGTGACGATGCCATCGACCTGCAGCAGCGTTCCGGCAGCGAGTGCGCTTTCATTGAGCGAGCCGGTGTTCACCACATAGGCGGCGGGTGCTGCCGGCACCGTGCCGGTGCCGCTGAAATCCAGGCCGGCGGGATTGTAATTGCCGAGCGTTACCACATCCAGCGACGCGCTGGTCGCGCTCGCGGAGTTGAGTGTGCCCCACAGTTGGGTCGGCTGGAGGCGAACCTGGGCTCCCGAGGCATCCACGATCAGCTGGTTCGAGGTATTGAGGGCGCCCTGCCCGGAAACGTTGATCTGCTGGCCGACGGAGATGGAGTTGATCGAAAGGCCGCCAACCGGGTTACCGTCCTCGCTCACGATCGTCGTGTCATCAAGCAGGACGGTGGAGTCGCTGTAGTAGAGGATCTCGCCCTCTGGCGTGAGGAATGTCCCACCGCGCAGGTCGAGGCTGTTCCCGCTGCGCGAGGCGACGGTTCCGGTGATGTATTCCGCCAGCTCACTCTCCAGGCTGGTTCCGCCGTACACCGCGGTGGCATTGAAGGTGGGCGTGATGGTGGAAAGATTATCGAGCGTGCCGTAGACGGCGAGCGCCGTGCTTTCCATGAGCGTGCCCACCGCGGCAAGGCCGGCGGCTCCGGTGTAGGTGACGCCGTTGATGTTGTAATAGGTCTGCGCGTTGGTGTTGACGATCAGGGCGCCAAGCGCCGACACCAGGTCGTAGAACGGGCGCATGTTCATGATGAAGCCGCTCGGGACGCTTTGCTCGGTGACATAAAGGCCGCGGGCGCGCATCACCGTCGCGTCCAGCGGTGCCGCCGACATGACCAGGAACGGCTGAACCGTAACGGTGGAATTCGCGAGGTCGATCGTGTTGGATGCCGTAAGGTCGATATCGACGTTCACGCGCACCGACTGACTGATATTGATCACCAGCGGATTGGCCGGATCAAATGTGATCGTGACGCTGGCCGACGACATCACATCGCCCGAGGGATCCTCCGGGGTGACCGGGATGGCCTGCCCGTCGGAGTTGACCAAGATGCTGGCCGAGGTGTAGTCGAGCGTGAGGGTGGCCGAGAGGTAGGTTCCTGAGGGCACCGCGGGGGCTTCCACCAGCTCCGATAAGCTGGTGATCTTGGCCAGATCGACCGTCTCGGGAGTGGCCAGCGGCTCGACCAGCGTGCCGTCGTTGCGCGTCAGGGTGATGTCGTCCACCGTCACGATGTAGGCTGCGAACTCCGGCTCTGAGTTGCCGTTCCCCGATCCCATCGTGATCACGGGCGTGCCCGGCAGCGTCTGGTCGTTGCTGTGGCAGGCGCAAAGCAGCGCGACGAGAACACAGAACACGGCCGCCGGTAGCCGCAACGAGCGGCTCCGACGCGAGCGAACGACTATCATCGGGACATCCCCTTCAGTTTTTCACTTGGGCGCAGCGTTGGGCGCCGTCGTTTAGAGGCGGCCGCGGGCGATCCGTTCCCCGCAATTACAGTGGCTTGCGTTGAAGACCGCCCGCGCAAAGCGGGCTAGTGTACCGGTTTCGGGGGCCGCTCAGTTGAGTGTTAAGGCGAGTGAGCCGCTGGTGCTGCTGCGCATGTCCACAGCGTTCGGGTACGACTGGCGCTGCACGTCGGCCGGCGTGGCGCTGTTCCATGCACGTACGCTGACGTAGTAGAGCGAGGATGAAGTGTCCGCGGGCAGCCCGTTTACCGTGACGCTGGCGGTCCCAGTTGCGAACGCTGTGCCCAGCGGCGCTGCGGCGACCAGCGTGCCGTTGTAACTCACGAGCAACTCCCCGCTGTCGTACTTAGCCGGGGCCGGCTGGGTCACCGTGGCGTGCAGAGTTCCGGAGGCCGTGCCGGAGGGCAGGCCGAGTGCGGGTGCCGACACCGTCACGAGCGCGGGCGTCGGGCAGGTGGTCGTGGTTGTGGTGGTGGTCGCGGTGGACGGCTTTATCTTGGTGCTGAGCGGCCCATCGGCGTACGAGGGCGCGCTCGGGGACACGATGTAGCCGCCGGCGCCCTCGGCGGGCGCCGCGCTGATCACGTTGATGGCCCCGCCGCTGGTCGACCAGGTGCCCGAGTCCACCGTCTGGCTGGACAGTCCCTGCGCGTTGAACAACACCTCATTGAACGGATCGATGGGCGCGGATTCGATCACGTACGGGACGGACCCGCTGGTGCCCAGCGTCTGATAGAACCCGATCGCAGCACCTGCCGGCAGCGTTGCGGCCGGCGAGGTGGCAAGATTTGCCGTGTACGAGCAGGCCGCGCGCGGCGTGAGCGTGCCGATCGCGACCGGGTTGACCGCGGTATTGGTGCCGGTGCTGGCGGGCGTGGTGTCAGTGGTGTCCGTGGTGGTGGTCGTGGTGGTGGTGGTCGTCGTGGCCGTGGGGGTGGTGGCGACGTTCGAGAGCGTGACCTCCACCGACTTCACGATGATCGTGGCAATGCCCGGTCCGTGGATCACCACGTCGTAGTACGCCGGGGTTGAGGAATTCGTGGCGAGCGGATAAAGCAGGAAAGTGCCGTCGGACTGCACCGCGGTCGTGGCGACCACCAGGTGGCGCGTGCCATCGGCACTAAGTGTCTGAGCGCTCACCTGGATGGCCGGCACCCCGCCGCTGCTGGTGGTGAGATTGGTGAGGGTGAGCTGGCCGGAGATCCCGCCCGACTGGGACAGATCGTAGGCGGCGGCGTGCGAACTCAACATGATGCCCGGACTGCCGGCCGCGTAGGTGAACGGGACGAGATCGCGCGTGCCGTCCTCGGCGATCGCGAAGGAGTTGGGCGTCTGGGTCGTGGTGCCCGTGCCGGTCGTGGTCGTGCCGGTGGTCCCCACGACCGTACCGGTGGTTGCGGTCGTGGTGCCCGTGGTCGTACCGGTGGTGGTGCCCGTCGTGGTGCCGGTGGTGGTGCCGGTGGTGCTCGTGCCGGCCAGCGCCGCGCCGACATTCCCGATCGGGACCTTCAGTGACGTCTGGATGCCGATGCCTTTATCGGGATTGAGAAACTCGAGCGGCAGCTGCTGGGTCGTGCCGGTGCTGTCGACGTAATCGGCTTCCGAGTTATAGAGCGCACCGGCGGTGGAGGCCGAGGTCGACAGCGCCACGGACGGATCAAGCGGAATGACCCGGATCTGGGAGTAGGTCCCCGGAATCACGCTCAATCCGCTGATGATGCTGCCGAGGTTGCCGCCACCCTCAGCCACGAGGTCGATGGTGGTCGGCGTGGACAGCGGAAATTTCGCCCAGCCGCTGTCGTCGGGCCCCGCGGTGGCACTCGAGTTGAACCACAGCTCCTGCGTGGTGATCCACACGTGTGAATACTGCGCCGGGGTGTTGCCAGTCAGCGACACCTCCGTGCTGGACGAGCAGCCCACCAGCAGACAGGCGGTCCCGGCCAGGGCAGCGGCGAGTGCGGCAGGCAGGCGGTAGGTCATGCAAGTCCCGTTGCAAGGCAATGAAGAGATCATGCTACGACTGCCGTAACGCCGCAACGCGCCAAACGCCGACAATCGTGTCGAATTGTGCGGCCGCGGGCTGAACTGTGCCGCACGTCGCATCGCTGAGACCCAGGGATTGGACCCGCGCGCGTAAAGCCGCTACAGTCCGCGCCGTCGAACGCTCAGGTGCCCGGTCAGCGCCCGTTTCGCACCTGTGATTTACCATTAACTCCCAGCCTCGCATCTGACCGCCGCAACGCGACAAGCGTTTCCGGGCGAGTTTATGAGACGAGGTTTACTTCCATATGTCATTTTTAGATCTCGGGCTTGTGCCCGGGTTGTTGCGCGCGCTTACCGATAAGGGCTACACGACGGCCACCCCCATTCAGCTTGCGGCCATCCCGGCCGTGCTGGCCGGCCGCGACGTGCTCGCGGGCGCTCAGACCGGCACCGGCAAAACGGCCGCTTTCGTACTACCGATCCTGCAGCGGCTGATGGGCACTCCCGGCCGCGCGCCGCGCGCGCTGGTGCTGACGCCGACCCGCGAGCTTGCCGCGCAGGTGGCCGAGAGCGCGCGCACCTACGGTCTTCACACCAAGGTGCGCACGCTCGCAATTTTTGGCGGCGTGAGCGAGAAGCCGCAGATCGACGCCTTGCGCTCGGGCTGCGACCTGCTGGTCGCCACCCCGGGCCGCTTACTCGATCTGGCGCAGCAGCGCGTGCTCGATTTGGGCCAGGTGCAGTGCTTCGTGCTCGATGAAGCCGATCGCATGCTCGACATGGGCTTCATCCCCGCCATCCGCCGCATCCTCAAGCTGCTGCCGCGCGAGCGACAGAACCTGATGTTCTCGGCGACCTACTCGGCGGAGATCCGCGAGCTTGCCGCACGGCTGCTGCGCGACCCGCTGACGATCGAGGTCTGTGCGCGCAACGCCACAGCCGAACACATCGAGCAGCACGTGTACCGCGTACCGCAGGAGCACAAGCGGCACCTGCTAGCGCACCTCATCGGCAGCGGCAACTGGCGCCAGGTGCTGGTGTTCACCCGCACCAAGCACGGTGCCAACCGCCTGACGCAGCAACTCGCCGGCGGCGGCATCCGCGCGGCCGCCATCCACGGCAACAAGAGCCAGGGAGCCCGGGTTCGCGCGCTCGCCGATTTCAAGGAGAACCGCATCACCGCGCTGGTCGCCACCGAGGTCGCGGCCCGCGGCCTGGACATCAAGGAGCTGCCGCACGTGGTGAACTACGAGCTGCCCAACGTGCCGTCCGACTATGTACATCGCATCGGGCGCACCGCGCGGGCGGGAGGCTCAGGCTCGGCGGTTTCGCTGGTGTCCTCCGAGGAGACGCCGTTGCTGCGCGACATCGAGAAGCTGCTCAAGCACACCTTGCCGGTGGCGACGCTGCCCGCCTACCCGATCCACGCGCCCGCGGCGGCATCGCAGGCGGCGTCCATTCCGCGCGCGCGCCGGCGGGTGTAGCCTTCCTCGCATGAAACCTGCGGGGGCTCTCGCCGGGTTGGTGCTGATGGCCGCGGTCAGCGCAGCCCTTGCGCACGCGCATCTGCTGGAGGCGACTCCGGCGGACGGCAGCGTCATCAGCGCGGCCCCCACCGAGCTTGCGCTGCGCTTCTCCGAGGACGCGCGGCTGACCGCGCTCTCGATCGAGAAAAGCGGCGCCGGCAGCCAAAAGCTCGCGCCGCTGCCGCAGCAGCCGCAGTCGAAGATCGTCGTTCCCCTGCCGGCGCTCGCGCCGGGTCACTACCTCGTGAGCTGGCGCGCGCTGAGCGCTGATGGACACGTGGTGGCCGGCCAGCTGCACTTCACCCTGAATCAATGATCGAGGGGGTCTGGCTCGTGCTGCGTGCGGCCGGCCTGATGCTTTCGTTCCAGGCGGCAGGCGCGGCACTCTTCATGGTGCTGTTTGCCCGAGAGCTCTGCGCCGCGGCGCCCGCGATCGGTGAGCTCGGCTCACGCATCGGGTTTGCCGCCCTGGCGCTGCTTTCGGCGCAGGCCCTGTTCGAGCCCGTCTACCTTGCCGGGCAGTGGTCGGGCGCCCTCGACCCGGACACGCTGCGGCTCTTTCTCGGCTCATCCACCGCCGCCGCGCTGGCGCTGCGCCTGCTCGGGATGGTGGCGATCGCGGTGGGACTGCGCCGTTGGAGTCCCGGGCTTGCAGGCGTAGCCGCTGCCGGATGCCTTGCGGTGCTGATCTCCTTCACGCTGAGCGGTCACACCAGCGTGGGCGCGCATCGAGCGGCACTCGCCGCGCTGCTGTTGCTCCATCTTGCCATCGTCGCGTTCTGGTTCGGCGCGCTGTGGCCGCTGCGGCAACTCATCGCACTCGAGCCACGCGTCAAGGCGGCACGGGTGATTGCGGCATTCTCGAAGTTCGCGGTGCGGCTCGTGCCGGGGATCGCCGTGGCGGGGGCCTGCCTGGCGGCACTGCTGCTGCCCGACCTTGCAGCCCTCATGCAGCCCTACGGCCTTTTGCTCTTGGGCAAGGCGGGTCTGTTCGCGCTGCTCATGGGGCTTGCGGCGCTGAACCGGCTGCGCTTGGCGCCCGCGTTCGCAGCGGGCCGGGGTGAGCAGGCGCTGAGGCACAGCATCGCCCTCGAGTACGGGCTGATCTGTGCCACGCTCGCGTTGACGGCTCTCATGAGCGGAAAGTTCTCGCCCGAGCCGTGAGCCTCAGCGGGGTGCGTGCATGATGGCGCGGCGCACGGCGGCAAGCGGGGCGCGATCATCAAGGTGCACGCTGGCACCGTCGGCTTCGACACCCAGCTGCTGCCACAGCGCCATGAGATCGGGCGAAACCGGGGTGTCCTTCATGCGGGCGTAGAGATCTTCGAGGGTGCTGGTGCCCACCGCGCCGTCCCCGGTCCGCAGCACGCGCTCGATCGGCCACTCGCTCGAGAGGCCGCCGCTCGCACGCAGCACCGCGCGCAGCGCATCCTGCAGCCCGAAACGCAACTGAGTCTTGCGGCGGATCTCAACGTCGGCCAGCAGGCAGAACATGGCACCGCCCCAGTAGGTGCGTCCCCAGGTGTGGGTGTGGTCGAGGCCCCGGTCATCCGCCTGCGGCAGTCCGCGGGGCATGGAGCGCAGCTCCTCCGCCCACATATCCGTCTCGCTGCGGTTGCCCGCCTGCACTCGCGCCACGCCCTCGACGTAGGTGGCGAGCCCTTCTGAGAGCCAGGCGTGCGCCTCGCCGGTATCCGGCAGCGCAAGATGCGTCATCTCGTGGACCAGCACCCAGTCGGACTCAAGCTGCGCCTGCGTCACCGCGCTTCCCACCTGTATGCGGATGAAGGCGTCCGGATTGGCGAAGGTCTTGCCGCCGCGTACGCCTTCGCCGCTCTCGGTTACGATGCGCACGGTGGCGCTCGCGCTCGGGAAGCGCCCGTAGTAGTGGGAGACGATATCCGCTGAGCGCCGCACCCACTCGAGAATCGGCTGCTCGCCGAGAGCAAAGGCGGCGCGGTCAAAGTCGATCTGCAGCGCCGCTGAACCCACCTTCAGGTCGGCGGCGCTGCCCGGATCTCGCGCCGGGGCGGCGCCGGGCCGCAATACCGCCAGCGCGGCCGCCGCGGCGATGAGGACCGCTGCGGCGCTGCCACGCGTCATGGCGTCGTCCTAGCGTGCGGTCTGGCCGAACAGAACCCGCCTGGCTTGCTCGCTGAGCGTCGTCTGCGTGCTGATGGCGGCGCCCTTTTCATAGGCGCGCAGCGTTGCCGGCCGATCGTGGATGGCCTGGAACCAGCGCAAAAGGTGCGGGAAGTCCTCGAGCTTTTGTCCCTGCGCCTCGTGCGGGACGATCCAGGGGTAGGCGGCAAGATCGGCAATCGAGTAGTCGCCGGCGATGAAGGCCCGCCCGGCGAGGCGTTTGTTGAGCACACCGTACAGGCGGTTGGTCTCCTTCATATAGCGCTCGATGGCGTAGGGGATCTTCTCGGGCGCATAGCGCACGAAATGATGGTTCTGTCCGGCCATCGGCCCTAACCCTGCCATCTGCCAGAACAGCCACTCGGTCACCTCGACACGCCCGCGCAGGTCGGCAGGCAGCAGCTGCCCGCACTTGTGCGCAAGATACAGAAGGATGGCCCCCGACTCGAATACCGACAGCGGCGCGCCGCCGTCGGCCGGGGCGTGATCGACGATGGCGGGCATGCGGTTGTTGGGCGAGATGGCGAGAAACGCCGGCTCGAACTGCGCGCCGGTGCCGATGTTCACCGGCACGATCCGGTAAGCCAGGCCGCTCTCCTCGAGGAACATGGTGATCTTGTGCCCGTTCGGCGTGGGCCAATAATAAAGATCGATCAAGGAAGGGTGTCCTCCGCCTGCAGCGCCGGGGAGAATCGCACGGCCGCGGTGAGCGGCGCGAGGCCCATTCTGGTCACGGCGAGGTCCGCCTTTTGCGGTAGGGGTAGGGTAGAGGCGCGCATGAATGAGGATTCCGCACCGATTGCGCAGCTGCAGGCTGCCGGCTACGCCTTGCTCGCGCCGGCCAGCGCCGGTGCGGCCCTGCAGCTCGACCTCGCCGGGCTCAATGACCTGCGCGAGAGCTGGGACCGGCTGCCGCGGGATGGGTACCTGCGCGATGGCGGACACTACCGCGCGCGCCGGCACAGCTGTTTCGTGCAGACCCCCGGCTCAGGCGTGCTTCAGGCCGTCCCGCAGCGGGCGCACTGGCAGCCGACCGACTACAACGCCCTGCATGGGGGGATGAAGCGCTGGTTCGAACCCATCGAAGCGTCGGTGACGGCATCGCCCGCGTGGGTCCAGCTGCTCTTATCCCTCGGCGGGCTGTTTGGCCGGCTGCACCCGGTCGCTCGCTGGTACGTGGAGGCCCACCAGTTCCGCATCGACACCACCGGCGGGATCGGCCGGCCCACCCCCGAAGGGGCGCACCGCGATGGCGTGGACTTTGTCGCCGTGGTGCTCATCGCCCGCCACGCCGTGCGCGGCGGAGAGACCCGGGTGTTCCCGGCACTGGGCAGCTCCGGGGAGCGCTTCACCCTGCACGAGCCCTGGACGATGCTGCTCATGGACGATGCGCGCGTGATTCACGAAACCACGCCGATTCAGGCGCGCGAAGGGCACGGGTACCGCGACACCCTGGTGCTGACCTATCGCGCGGGGGGCTTTCAGGAGGCGCAACCGCCCCCGCAGACCAACTGAGCCGGTAAGTCCTTGCCGGGCGGCTGCCGAGCGCTCGGCCAGCCATCCCACAGTGGCAGGCCGCCGGCCGGGATGAGCCGCGGCCCCGCAGCCTGCTTGCACTTATGTCAAAGCGACAGCCACGCTTGAGCCTGGGCCAGCAAAGCGGCCGCGCAATGCGTCCAGTTTGCCGGGGAGCGCGGTTATAGTCGGTGCGGGATCTGGCAGGGACCAGCTGTACCACGGGAGATTTTTCTTTCGGCCGTTTTCCGCGTAATCTCGCCTGAAAAATGGCGCATGGAGCGACTCGGCTGAGCCGCCCTGGCGAACGTAAAAACATAACGGCAGAGGGACTGAACATGCTCATTCTGACACGGCGCGTCGGTGAGACCGTCATGATCGGCGACGATGTGACCATCACGGTTCTGGGGGTGAAGGGGAACCAGGTCCGCGTCGGCATCAACGCGCCCAAACACGTCGCGGTGCACCGAGAGGAAATCTACGAGCGCATCAAGCGCGAGCAACACGGCGAGGAAGGGTCTGAGGACAAGACCAAGCCGACCGAGTACGCACCGGCCTGACGCCTCAGCGCCCAAAGCCAACGAGATCAAGCCAGCGGGCCGCAACCGGACAGGTTGCGGCCCGCTGTGCATTGGCAAGCGCTATTCCTGCGCCTGCCCTTCTTTGTGGACCGTCACATCGCCCGGGTTGGCGATGACGTGCATCACCACGCGACGGTTCTGCCTGCGGCCGGCAGCGGTCGCGTTGCTCGCGATCGGCTGGGTCAGGCCGTAGCCCTTGGCGCTGAGCTGGCTCGCTGGCACACCCTGGCTCATCAGATAGTCCTGCACCGATTTGGCGCGGCGCTCCGAGAGGGCAAGGTTGTAGATCGCAGTGCCGGTGCTGTCGGTGTGCCCCTGCAGCTCGACCTGCAGGCGCGGATGCTCGCGCAAGCCCTTCGCCACGTTATCGAGAATGGGCTTGGAATTGCCGGTGAGAACGTCGGAGTTGGTCTCGAAGTTCACCCCTTCGAGTACCACA
>Ga0209624_10000274_pt1 | contig 45801 bp, 48 predicted proteins | sample JacPinW_OM2H0_O1_FD_188565 | JGI IMG/M metagenome (GOLD analysis project Ga0209624, IMG submission 188565) | Forest soil microbial communities from Algoma, Ontario, Canada - Jack Pine, Ontario site 1_JW_OM2H0_O1 (SPAdes) (version 2) | ecosystem: Environmental > Terrestrial > Soil > Boreal...
CCCCCAAGGCCGAACTCGTCTGGCGCACCATCTTCCAGAGCCGGATCGAAGCCGCGAGCGCAATCGGCCGTTACATCGACGGCTTCTACAATCCCGTCCGCCGCCATTCGGCGCTCGACTTCATCAGCCCACTTCAGTTCGAAGGGCGGGCAGCGTAAAATCGAAAACGCTCTCCACTTTCCCAAGGCAAGTCCACATCTCATCAGGGTGAAACCTAAGTGAAACCTTTCGGCCTCACCGGTCGCGCCACAAAGACCCGTATGTCGCCTAAGCCTATGAAAACGAGGGTGGGCGCAAGGGCTCGAACCTTGGACCCGCCGATTAAGAGAAATCGGGTCTCCTCCCCATACTCAACTTGCCGCGACGGTCCTGTTGCCAAAACGTTCAACGTAGTCCGATCGAGGCGCATTCGGCTCGGACCATTGCGCCCAAGCCTCCATAAGCAGCTGACGCTTGTCGAGGACATCCGTCCGGCGGTAAGCTCGCTCGACCTGCGTGCCGACCTGATGCCCGATGGCTTGCTCGACCACGGCGTGCGGAACAGTCGCGACCTCCTCCGCCCAGGCCTGAATGTCGCCCGAAACCCATGTGCAGTGATCGGTCGACGCCTGACTGGGTCGAGCCACTTCTTCTCGCCCGAGTTCATGCGCTTCAGGAGCGTTAGGAGGGCGATGTTGGATAGGGCTTACCCTGGGCCTGCCCGGAAGACGTAGCCCGAGATCTGTCCCTGGCGCGTCTGCTGCACGATCTCGACGGCGCGCTCGACTAACGGCACCCGGAAGCCCTCCGTGCGGTGTTTGCGGTCCTTGAGGTTCACCAGCGGCACCGTCCACACCGCTTGGTCGAGATCAAGCTGATCCCAGGCGGCCTTCAGGACTGCGTCGGTGCGCACGTTCGTGAGGATCAGGAACTCCAGAGCACGCGCGGCGTTGGCGTCTCTTGCCCACATGGCCGAAGACTATGAAGGCTACCTCGGCGCGGCGCGAATGTCCCAGGCGCTCTTCGGTGCGCTCATGAGGCGGCAAATGCAAAACTCCTATGCCTCAAGCTGGCCGCTGGCGGGGATGTCCACGGGAGGCGGGATTCCTCAGGACGCTCTAGCCGTCATTACCGATGACCGCTCAAATTGGACCGCGCCGCGGGGTCAGGCGCAGCCGGGAGTACTCTCGCGTATAGGGAACGCGATAGCACACCCGGTTCAGACGACTGAAGACGCCTGGAACTATCCTGGCTCCTATCTCGCCGATGCAGCCAAAGGCATGGCTTCTTCTGCGAAGAGTGCAGCCACCCTCCCCGGAGATGTCGCCACCGGCAATCGTCTCACCGGCGAAAGTCGAGGAGCCTAAGAGCGGTGCTCCGGATACGTAGCCGTGGGGAACAACTACCACCGGAAGCCCAAAAAGACTTCCGGCCGCGCCGAAGGCGTCAGGACGCATCTGTTCCTCGGCCAGCATCGTTTTTTTGAAGCTCAGGCCCTCGGCGTGAACAAACACCCATACCGCCCGCGGATGCGTCTTGATCCCCCGTTCGGCCAACTCGGCCGACAGGCCCCGCAGCGTGAACGGCCCGGCGGCGATGCGCGCCCGCAGCCAGTCGGCGCTCTCGCCCGAGAGCGTGCGGGGTTTGTAGCCGCCGATCTGAGCCGGGGCCAGCGAGCCGTCTCGCGCTTGCGCTTCGTCCACTTGGAAACGCACGACGGGCTGATCCGCAGCGCCGCCGCGATCTCCCGGTTCGTCTCACCCGCCTCCTTGCGGGTCAGCGCGCGCTCTCGAAGGTCCACAGAATACGCAGCCGTCATCCATGCTGGCCTCCAAACCAGCATGGACTCTCAATCAGATCATCCCTGATTTGGGAATCCCGATTCCGTCAAAACGCGCCGTGCTCTAGCGCGAGTGTTACAATTGGATTTGCTTCGGCAGTCTTTTAATGGCCCTGTGACCCGCCGGGCAGACGCGCGCTGCGCCGTTCAATTTTCCGCCAGTTTAAGACCGAGTGTGTCCCCACACTCGTCTCTGCCAGTTGTTAGGCCAACCTATTCAACCAAGCCCGCCTTTCTGAGCCCATCAACGACGGTCTCGAAATCGGCTGGGTTCTTCTAGTCTAGTCTAGCGGCTCGGGACCCGACCGTGACGCCGTTTCCGAGAGATCACTGCAGTTTCACATGCGTTCTAAGCGAAATTAACACCTAGTTCCCATCGCGCCAGGGTGGCGGGGTCAGGTCGTCGATCAGGCATTGGAGGAATCGTCGGACGCGTGCGGGGCGTTCGGCCTGGGGCCTGACGTAGGCGACTACGTCGCCGCTTGGAGCCTCCCAGTCCTCGAACAGCACTGTGAGCCGTCCGGTCCTGATATCGTCACGAACGTCCCATTCCGAGCGCACGATCACGCCTTCGCCTGAAACGCCCCAGCGCCGGACCACTTCTCCGTCATTGGATGAAAGCCGCGGCTCGACCCGAATCTTGAGCCGGCGACGGCTGGGTACGTGGTTGAAGCGCCAAAGCGAGACATCCTCGTCGTTCTCCCAGAGGACGATGCAATGATGATCGCGCAGATGGTCGGGATGGGTTGGCACGCCATAGCGCTGCAAGTAGCAGGGCGCGGCGCATGCCAAGCGCCGATTGGGCGCTATGTGGCGAAACTTGCGGGCTGAATCGCGAAGCTCGCCGATGTGGATCACAATGTCGTGCACCGATTGCGGAAGGCGATCGCCGCGATCGCTCAACTCTAGCGCGACGGTGACGTCAGGATAGAGGCGGTGAAAACTTTCGACGGTGGCTGCAACATAGCGCCGTCCGAAGCCCAATGACGCGAAAACGCGGAGGTGCCCGGCGACCAGGGAGCGTTCCGACGTCAGCTTCTCTACGAGTTCGTCGACCTCGGCGAGAATGCGGCGACCGCGCGAATTGGTGAGCTGCCCCTCGGCCGTCAACTGGAGCCGACGGTGACTGCGATCGAGCAATTTTAAGCCGATACGTGCCTCGATTTGTTGGAGGCGCTGAGTGACCGCGGGAGGCGTCACATTGAGCACACGGGACGCGGCGGCCAATGAGTCCGAGGCTTCAACCGTAGCTAGCAGGCGCAGGTCATCGAGGGACAGCATTAAGTTCAGCCTAACCGAGGATTGAGCCAAGGTGAATAGAGTTTTGGATGCCTTTGCCTTAAAGTTTTGATGGTTCGCATGAAGGGGGAACCGAAAAACCTGATCAATCAGGAGTTCGGTGTCGTCGGCCCCCGACCAGCGACGCACACAGTCCTGGGAGACTACTTATGGCTGAACGTTCGTACCTCAATCCACGTCGTGTGTTTGCGCTTCTATTCGTGATAGGAGCCGCCGCCTCGGCGAGTTTGGCGGTGGCCGCGAGCATCGACGAACTCAAGAGTAGGTCGGTCAAGATCGCCATTGGCAATGAGCCGCCTTTCACCGAACTCAAGCCTGATGGCACGCTCACCGGCGTGGGGCCCGACATCGACCGCGCCGTGCTCGGGCAAACCGGAATGAGCAAGTTCGAAGGTGTGGTTATGGAGTACGGCGCCATGATCCCGGGCGTGCAGGCTCGCCGCGTCGACATCGTCTCCTCCGGGGGCTTGAATATCCGGCCCGACCGTTGCGAGCAGGTGATTTTCTCGAACCCAATCATTTGCTCCGGCACCGCCTTCCTCACCAACAAGGATAAGGTCGCTAAGGCGAAGAGCTGGAAGGACGTGGTAGACAACGGCTTCAGCGTCGCCGTTCCTCCCGGTACCATCCACGAGAAGATGGCATTCGCAAAAGGGCTTCCTCGCGAGCGCATCATTCCGTTTCCGGATGGACAGAGCGCGGTGAAGTTGCTGCAGGACGGGCGCGTCGACATTGTCGTGCTGCCCGATGCCACGATCCTCGAACTGCAAAAGAAAGCTGCCGACCCGAAACTCGGCGTCGTGCTGCCGGTTCCAGACGACGAGATCGCTTGCACCGGGGCCGCCTTCCATAAGGACGACACCGCGCTTCGCGATGCCTACAACGTCGGCCTCGCCAAGATTATCCAAGACGGGACCTTCACCAAGATCATGACGGCCTACGGCTTTGTAGCCAACGCCAAAATGTTGAGCTTAAAGACAACCGCTCAGCTATGCGCTCCCAAGCCCTAGCCAATCGGCAGGTGCGTTGCATGACGGCCCCTCCAACACTTGGCATGGGCTTCGCGTTAGCTGAGCCGGCGCGCGGAGGCCGCGTTGAATTCCAGGCGGTGCGGAAGGCCTATGCCGGTCGCACCGTTTTGGACGACCTCTCATTCTCGGTGAAGGCCGGCGAGAAGCTGGCGGTGATTGGACCGTCAGGTTCGGGCAAGACGACGATACTGCGTCTGCTCGCCACGCTCGATCGCCCGGACGGCGGCGAGATTCTGGTCGACGGGGAATCGCTGTGGAACGAACAGAGAGGTGAGCAGCGGGTGCCGGCGAGTGAGAAGCACCTGCATCACATGCGCGAGAAGATCGGGATGGTCTTCCAGCTTTTCAATCTCTTTCCGAACATGACGGTGATCGACAACATCACTCTCGCGCCAGTGCTGACCAAGCGCATGAAACGCGACGAGGCGGTGGAGCGCGGCAGGGGATTCCTGCTGAATGTGGGGCTCGCCGACAAGGAGCACGCCTGGCCGGATACTCTCTCCGGCGGTCAGAAGCAGCGGGTGGCCATCGCCAGGGCTCTCGCCTTGGAGCCGCAGATAATGCTGTTCGACGAGATCACCTCAGCGCTCGACCCCGAACTCGTCGAGGAGGTGCTCAATGTCATCCAGTCGATTAGCCGCGACCGAGCCATGACCATGATCCTGGTCACCCACGAGATGGGCTTCGCTCGGGATTTCGCCGACCGGGTGATTTTCATGGACGGCGGCGCCGTAGTGGAAGAAGGGCCGCCCGACGCGATCTTCGGCCGGCCTTCCCAGGAGCGCACGCGCACGTTCCTGAAGAAGATCATCGCCGCAGGCTACGATCTGAGCGGGCCAATCGCATGAGCGCGCACTCCTGGACCGAGTATCTCGGGCTGATGGCGCAGGGCGGGATTGTGACCGTTGAACTCACGCTGGCGTCGTTGGCCGTCGGCACTGCCGCTGCCAGCATTGCGGGACTGGCGCGTATCTCGAACCGTGCCGCGGTGCGCGCGGCATCGCGCATTTATATCGAATTCTTCCGCGGTTCGTCCGCCTTCGTCCAGCTCTTTGCCGCGTACTATCTACTTCCGTTTGCCGGGATCTATCTCTCCGCCTTCGCCTGCGCCGTTCTCGTCCTCGGGCTCAACATCGGGGCCTACGGCGCTGAGAACGTGCGCAGCGCCGTGCTGTCGGTGCGCCGCGACCAATACGAAGCCTGCACTGTGCTCAATCTCACCCGCTGGCAGGCGCTGCGCCGCGTGATTCTGCCACAAGCATTACCCGTGCTTACCCCGCTCTTCGGCAACAACGCCGTCGAGTTGCTCAAGGCGACCTCGATCGTCTCGCTGATCACGATCGGCGACTTGACCTTCCAGGCGCAGCTCGTGCGCTTTCAGACCGGCGACACCATTGGCCCCTTCGCCGTTATCCTGACCGTTTATTTCGTTCTCGCCCTCGCGATTGGAGCGGGGACTCGTGCCCTGACGCGTCTGTCGCGTCGCGCTTCCGTCACAGTGACGCGCTGAGGAACGACGCGCATGCAATGGTCCTGGAGCTTCGTTCTCAGCATCCTCCCCGACCTCCTGCGTGGGCTCGTCATCACGATCGAAGCGACGCTGCTTGCCTATCCGCTAGCGCTCGTCCTCGGGCTCTTGCTGGAAGCGGCGCGGCGTTCGGGTCCCCGCATCGCGCGTGTGGTGAGCGGGGTCACCCAATTCATCCGCGGCACGCCACTCTTGATCCAGCTCTACGTGATCTATTACATATTCCCTGATGTCGGCATCCGGCTGCCGGCGCTCGCCGCGGGCGTCCTAGGCATGGGCGTCCACTATTCGGCCTACGCCGCCGAAGTATTTCGCGCCGGCATCGAGAGCGTGCCGGCGGGCCAATGGGAAGCGGCCCGCGTGGTCAATCTAACCAAGGCGCAGACTTGGCGCTATGTGGTGGTGCCGCAGGCGGTTCGCCCCGTAGTTCCCTCTTTCGCCAACTATCTGATCCAATTGTTCAAGGAGACGCCGCTGCTCTCCTCGATCACCATCCTCGATCTCATGGGAGAGGCGCGCGCAGTCGCCAACTTCCACTATCGCTACGCCGAGCCCATGATCCTTGTCGGTGCCCTGTTCCTGATCGTCAGCCTGATCGCGGGGGCCGGAGTGCGTCTGCTCGAGCGGCGGCTCCATCTCACCACCAATCACTCGCTTGGCCGATCTGCCTAACCGCCCTTTCCGGAGGACCTGACTTTGCCGAACTCAGCGCCGTATTTCACTGCTGAAGAATATACGTCTCGCCTCGCCAAGACGCGGAAGGCGATGGAGGAGAAGGGCATCGACACGCTGATCGTCGTCGACCCTGCCAACATGAACTGGCTCACCGGCTATGACGGTTGGTCGTTCTACGTACCCCAGGCCGTGGTCGTGCGCGGCGATGAGTTGCCATTCTGGTTTGGGCGAAAGTCAGATGGAGAAGGGGCGCGTGTTACTACGTACCTCCCAGACGAAAATGTCCTCCACTACGAGGAAAATTACATCCAGACGACCGAGCGTCATCCGTTCGACCGGCTCGCGGAAATCATCATCGAGCGTAACTGGGGCTCCTCGACAATCGGCCTTGAAATGGATTGCCACTACTTCAACGCCAACTGCTTCAAGGCGCTTGAATCGCATCTGCCCAACGCGTCACTGAAGAACTCGTTCGAACTCGTCAACTGGCAGCGCGCGATAAAATCCAAACTGGAACTCGAATACATGCGCACGGCCGGGCGCATCATCGAGCGCGTCTACGACCGGATACAAGAAGTCATCCGTCCGGGCGTACGTCAATGCGATGTCATTGCCGAAATCTACGCCACGGGGACGCGCGGTCTGCCCGATGCAGGCGGTGACTATCCCGCCGTCGTCCCGTTGGTCGGCGCCGGAAGCGACCTGGCCGCCCCGCACCTCACATGGTCGGACAAGCTGTTCCGGGCAGACGAGGCAGTAATGTTCGAACTGGCTGGCGCCCACCGGCACTATCACGCCCCGCTGTCGCGCACATTCTACCTGGGTAAGCCGCCGGAGAAGTTCAACGATGCAGCTGCGGCGGTGGTGGAAGGCATTGACGCGGGCCTCTCTAATGCGAAGCCTGGAAATTACTGCGAGGACATCGCCATCGCTTTGTACACGTCGATCGAGAAGCGCGGCTATCGCAAGGACAGTCGGACTGGTTATTCGATCGGGATCGGCTATCCCCCTGATTGGGGCGAGCATTCCATGAGCCTCCGGCGCGGAGAGAAAATCGAGCTAGTTCCCGGCATGACGTTTCATTTCATGCCCGCGCTATGGCTTGGGGATTGGGGAATGGTGATCACGGAGAGTCTGGTGATCACCGAGAACGGCTGCGAGACCATTGCGAACTATCCGCGCCGCCTCCTGACCGTATCCTGAAGGAGAGCCCACGATGACTTCCCAGCGTCAAGTGCAGAACGACCTGGCCAACTTGCCGATCCGCCACATCGACGCCCAACTCGACCCCGGCTACGCGCAACTCCGGAAAATCGGTCTCATCGTTCTGTCGACCGATTTGGTGAGCGAGGATGAATGTCGGGCAATGTGTCCGAAGGACGGCGTGTTGATCACCGCTACCCGCATCCACACGACCAATCCGCTTACCGTCATGGCGTTGCAGGGCCATATCGGTCAGATCGCCGACGCCGCGGCGCGCTACGACCCGATCGCAGAGATCCATTCCTTTGCCTACTCCTGTACATCGGGCTCGGCTGCCAATCGGCGTGAGGACTTCGACACCTCCCTTGCTTCTGTCGGATCGAGCGCTCGTCTAACTTCGCCGCTCTACGGCGCACTCGAGGCCTTCAAGACTTTCGGCATCAAGCGTGTCGCGATGCTGACACCCTATCCCGATGATGTGGTTCAGTTGATGGCCCACTACCTCGCCGTGCGCGGGGTCGAACCAGTGGCGCTTGGCTCATTCCACTTCGACATTGACTACGAGATTATGGCGATCGCGCCGCAGGCGATCTTCGACGCCGCCGTCTCACTCGACGTCAAAGAGGCTGAGGCTTGCTTCATCCCCTGCACCGGCCTCCGAACCTCGTCGATCATCGAGAAACTCGAGAGACGCCTGAACAAACCGGTGGTGACGGCGCACCAGGCGATGCTATGGCATGCGCTGCGGCTCGCGGGCTACCCCGGGCCGATCTACGGCTTCGGCCGCCTCATGCGGCACTGATTGGTGGTAAATGCGCGGATGACTGGCGATCTGTTTTACGTCGACGGCGGTTGGGCAAAGCCCGCGGCCGCAAGAATGCTGGACCTCGTCGATCCTTCCGACGAGACGGCGTTCGCGCAAGTGGCACTCGGCAATGCCGAGGACACCAACCGCGCGGTGGTTGCCGCTCGGCGCGCGTTCCCTGCTTTCGCTGCCACTTCGCGCGCCGAGCGCATCGCGCTGCTGACGCGCATTGCCGACCTCCTCGATGAGCGCAAGGAGTCGATCGCAAGGTTGATGTCGCGCGAGATGGGCGCGCCGCTCCGTTACGCGATCGATGTTCAGATGACGACAGGCGTCGCGCACTTCCGGGTCGCGGCTGACGTACTCACAAATTATGAGTTCGAGCAAAGTCGGGCAGGCACCCTCGTCAGGCGCGAGGCGGTCGGCATTGCTGGTCTGATCACACCCTGGAACTTTCCGGTCAATCAGATCGCCAGCAAGGTCGCACCGGCGCTCGCTGCCGGCTGCACGCTCGTTTTGAAGCCAAGCGAACTGTCCCCGCTCAGCGCGCTCGCCTTCGCGCAGGTGATGCACGATGCCGACGCGCCGCCAGGCGTGTTCAATCTCGTGAATGGCGATGGGGAAGGGGTCGGCCGCGCCATTGCTGCCCATCCTGGCATCGATATGGTTTCGTTTACCGGCTCGACCCGCGCCGGCATCCTGGTCGCCGAAGCCGCCGCACCCACAGTCAAGCGGGTGCGGCAGGAACTCGGCGGCAAGTCCGCGAACATCATCCTGCCCGATACCGACCTCGACAAGGCCGTGACGCTTGGCATCGGCGCCTCGTTTCGGAACAGCGGACAGTCATGCAGCGCCCCGACGCGCATGCTTATCAGCCGCGGGCAATACGACGAGGCGGTAGGAATTGCGCGCCGCGTCGTCTCGCAATTGCACGTCGGACATCCACTGTCGCCCGAAACAACCCATGGCCCTGTTTCCAACGGTCGGCAGTTCGAGAAGGTTGCCGGCATGATCGATAGCGGGATCGCCGCTGGTGCCGAATTGGTCGCGGGCGGTCCCGGCCGGCCGGACGGCCTGAAACACGGCTACTACGTCCGCCCGACCGTCTTCGGACGCGTGACACCGGACATGGACATCGCGCGCGAAGAGATTTTTGGGCCCGTTCTCTCGATCCTAACCTACGACGACGAGGACGACGCGATTCGCATCGCCAACGACACGTATTACGGCCTTGCCGCGTACGTGCAGTCCGGCGACCTCGATCGCGCACGGCGGCTAGCCGGTAGACTCGAAGCCGGTATCGTTCACCTCAACTATCCGGCCTGGGATCCGTACGCGCCGTTCGGCGGGGTTAAACGGTCGGGAAACGGACGCGAATACGGCCAGGCGGGCCTTGAGGAGTTTCTCCAGCTCAAGGCCATCGTTGGTTACCAATAAGGATTTTGCAAAGCGCGGAGCGTTCTCGCGTCTCGACTCGCTGCTCGCCTGCGCTTCCAATCGAGCAGGAATGTCCCAATGCCGGTCATCCATCGAATTGCCGATTTGCAGGACGATGCCGTGGAGTGGCGGCACGACTACCACAGTCATCCCGAGCTCCTTTACGAGGTCAAGCGGACGGCTGCCGATGTCGCCAAGAAGCTGAGAGCGTTCGGCTGCGACGAGGTGGCGGAAGGCATCGGACGCATCGGCGTTGTCGGTGTGCTTCGTGGCAGTGGCGGCGGCTCCGGTCCTGTCATTGGCCTGCGTGCAGACATGGACGCACTGCCAATTGTCGAGGAGAGCGGCAAGCCTTGGGCCTCGACTGTTCAGGGCAAGATGCACGCCTGTGGGCACGACGGTCATACAACCATGCTTCTCGCCGGGGCTCGCTATCTGGCCGAGACACGTCGTTTTCGCGGTGCCGCAATCTTCATATTCCAACCTGCCGAGGAAGGCGGCGCCGGCGCCAGGGCCATGGTCGAGGACGGGCTCATGGAGCGCTTCGGAATCGAGGAGGTGTACGGTCTGCACAATTTCCCCGGCATGCCGGTCGGCAATTTCGGGATCCGGGCAGGCCTCATGATGGCCTCGTCCGACCAATTCACACTGGAGATCGAAGGTCGCGGCGCCCATGCCGCGCGCCCGCACGAGTCGATCGACGTTATCGCGGCGTCCACCGCAATCGTGCAGGCATTTCAGTCGATCGTCGCTCGAAATGTCGATCCACTCGCGAGCGCGGTCGTTTCCGTAACGACGATCCATGCCGGCGATACCGCCTTCAATGTACTGCCCCCGCGGGCTACGATCACCGGCACCGCCCGGGCGCTCGATCCTGTGGTGCGCGATCTCCTGGAGCGCCGCTTGGGCGAAATCGCTCGTGGCGTTGCCGATGGATACGGCGCCAAGACTAACTTCCACTACCTCCGCAACCACCCCATGGTTTCGAACCACGCCGAGCAAACGAAGAAGGCGATCGCGGTGGCTTCTGAAGTTGCGGGCGCCGCCAACGTGGACACCGACGTCACGCCGATGATGGGTGGCGAGGATTTCTCCTTCATGCTCCACGCGCGTCCCGGCGCCTTCATCTTCATGGGCAACGGCGACACCGCCGGCCTCCATCATCCGGCGTACGATTTCAGCGATGAAGCGATCCCGTACGGGGCCTCCTACTGGGCAATGCTGGTCCAGAGCCTCATGCCCGTGCATCCAACCTAGAGATCGAGCGGGCTGGTGTCGCGGCAAATCAAATCTCTGGCAGTTGCGGTGGGAGGGCTGGGCTCCGTCGGCACGCCGGTGGTGCAGGCGCTGGCTCGCGGTATAGAGGGCCTTTCACTGACCGCGGTGTCCGCGAAGAAGCCGGAAAATGCCCTGCGGCGGCTGAAGGAAATGGGCATCGCGGTTCCTGTTGTGGAACTGGACGAGCTGGGCGTCCGGGCCGACATCGTTGTTGAATGCCTGCCGCCCGAATGTTTCGAGAACATTGCGCGCCCAGCGATCCGCCACGGCTGCACTCTGCTGATCTCAAGTGTCGGTCAGTTGCTCCTCTATCCGGATCTCGTCGAAATTGCGAAGAAGAATCTGACCCGCATTCTCGTTCCGAGCGGGGCGCTTGCGGGTCTCGACGGCGTTCGGGCCTGTGCAGAAACTACAATCCACTCCGTTCGCCTGGTCTCGCGCAAGCCTCCATGCTCGTTCGCGAAAGCAGCGTTCGTCCGTCGCAGCGGTATCCGCTTGGACGAGTTGAACGCTCCCCTGAAGGTGTTTGAAGGAAACGCAGCGGAAGCGATCGCTAACTTTCCCGCCAACGCGAATGTCGCGGTGGCGCTAGCTCTTGCCGGCATTGGCCCGCAGCGGACGGCGGTCGAAATCTGGGCCGACCCCAATATCGATCGCAACATTCACCGCGTAGAAGTCGAATCAGAGTTAGGCCGACTTACGGCTACCGTCGAGGGGGTGCCGTCAGCGGAAAACGCTGGCAGCAGCCGATTTGCCGGGCCGAGCCTCGTCGCGACGCTCCGCAAAATAACCAACGCACTCGTGGTTGGAACATGAGTCCAAAACACCAACAAAGGGAGGCGTTGATAAATGACACAGGATATGAGCCTTGAAGTCTTGCTTCGCGGTCGTGCCGCGCTGCCCAAGTGGATACGCCGGACACCTATTCTCCCGGTCACCGCCGCCGACGGCGCACCCACGCTGTACGTCAAGGCGGAGAACCTGCAGCTCACAGGCGCTTTCAAGCTCCGTGCGGCGGCTTCATCGGTGGCGTCCTTGCTCCGCGAGCAAACGACGAGTGGCATCGTCCTGGCCTCGTCCGGGAATTTTGCTCAGGCGTTCGGTGTCGTCGGACGCGCCGCTGGCATCCACGTAGTGGTTGTCATGATGGATCATACCAGCCCGTACAAGGTCGATGCGGCCCGCCAGTTGGGCGTTGAGGTAGTATTTTCTGGTACGGATGCGCTTGCCCGGCAGCCGACCGTCGATGCGATCGCCCGCGAACGGGGCATGTCGGCGATCGACACCTGGGAAGATCCCGCGATCGCAGTCGGTCACGCGAGCATTGGTCTCGAGATACTGGAAGACTATCCGGACGTCGAAACCGTGCTTGTGCCAGTTAGCAGCGGCGGCGGCGCCGCAGGCATCGCGGCCGCGATTAAGGAGAGCCGCTCCGGTGTTCGCGTCATCGGCGTCCAGCCGGAACGTGCGAACGCCGCATACGTTTCTCTGAAGGCCGGAGAGCCGACCGCGATCGCTTATTGGGATAGTATGGCTGATGGTCTTTCTGCGGTCCGGCCCGGCTACAATCCGTTTCGGTTGTTACAGAAGTATCTCGACCAAATAGTCCTCGTCAGTGAGAACGACATTGCCTCGGCGATGCGGACACTCCTCTTCCGCGGCAAGCTGCTGGCCGAGGCAGCTGGAGCGGTGGCCAGTGCCGCCTTCTTCTCCGGGCGCGTCGATACGCAGAAGAGAACGGTCGCAGTCATCACCGGCGGAAACGTTACACCGACCGTCATCAAACGCATCCTCGACGCCACACCGTCATAAGGGCGCACCGCCAATCGGTTCGGCCCAATGTTAGCCGCGCAGATCAGGAAAAAGCGCGTTGCCCGTATGCGCGGCTACACCCGTATGCGCGGCTACACCAAGTGATGGAGTGGATGCCCCCTCCCGACGGCATCGCAATGTGCCAAGGTGGCGATGTTTGTCGTATCCCACGCAACGGAGAGGGGGCTGGTTCGCGCCAAAATCCTCAAGGGCGTGCGCGGGCCGCGAGGCGGCTATGAGCTGGCGCGCGAGCGTAGGCGCATCACTGTGGGCGAGATCGTGCGCATTGCGATGTCGCTGAGCACCGCCGATCCCGACAATCTCGGGTCAAACTCGGTGTTGCTTGAGCGGGTGATTGATCCGGCTGTACGCAGGGCGGGCGAAACCTTTCTCGCCAATCTCGACGCGATCACGGTCGAGCAGATGTGCGAGACGGCCGAGAAGATGCATGTTCTCGACGACGAGAAGGTCAGCGGCGATTTCGCCATCTGACACAGCTATTTGCCCGTTATATATTTTGTTGCTGCACAAAATATGTCGCCGACCTGCTTCGGCCGAGGGAGACCGGTCCGACAAGATAGCGCCGATTCGGCTGGAGGAGCCGTACGGGGGTGTCGCCTTCGACTGGCTCAGAAGCATCCCTTCTGAGGTGTGTTTACGACCGCTGCGGTATGCCCATGCGGACATTATTCGTATTTGGTTTTTCCAAACTTCCTCTTCCGGGATCGCCGTCTCGTCGGGCGCTGCGCGCGATTGTAAACGGCGCGCTTCCGACGGCTAGACTAGGACCTTCGTGACGCTCATCGCGTGAGGGCAGGACGAACCCGGTCCCGCCGCTTTCAATTCGGTTACGATCTCATGCAATTCATCCGCCAACTGGCCTGGGAGCCTTCACGGAACACGTCGGCAAGCTGTCGATAGAACTATAGGGATCGGTCCTTGTTTTGGCTGAAGTAGACCGAACCTTTCGCAGGCCGCGAAGGATTTAACGCGCATCGTTGAGCTGGTCCGCCAGCGAGACGCGAAGATGTCGTCGCCGGCCTCAGCGGGCTCGTTGCCACCCCGATCGGAGCGGGCATGCGCCCGTTTGTCCTCAGGCATCCCTGAAGCGCTCGCCCTGCATTCCTAAGTCAGTGTACGGGCCAAGGAGGCACGAAGCTCACGCCGGCTCGTTCCATCAGCGAAGCCGAGACGCGTTCGAGCTCGCGCTTCAGCCATTCCTCGTCGACGGCGACGATTGATCGGTGACGCATCAAGACGCGGCCATCGACAATGACGGTATCGACGCTTTTGCCGTTTGCGGAATATATCAGATTCCGGATTGGATCGCGGCAGGGGGTCCATTCAATGCCATCCATGGCAATCACCGTGATGTCCGCGAGCTTCCCCGCTTCGAGGGAGCCGATAGCGTCGTCCCAAAGACAGCCTCTCGCGCCATCGATCGTCGCCATTTCCAGCGCTTTGTAGGCACCCATGATCTCTGGATCGGCGTACGCGTCCTTGTGGGCGCAGGCGGCGAGATACATGCAGCGGACCATGTCGAGGAAGCGCCCGGCGGTCGCCGAATCCGTTCCGAGGCTCACGGTCACGCCCTTCCGCACCATCTCGGGAATCTTCTTGTTCCAGATGACCCCGTAGGCCCCGAACATCGACGCAGAGGGGCAATGCGAGACTTTCACGTCGTCTTGCTGCAGCCAATCGATCTCTTGCTCGTTCGGCGCGCCCATATGAACGAGGTAGAGACGGGAGCCGAAGAGCCCCAAGTCGCGCAATCGCACAAGCGAGCGCTTTCCAAAGCGCTTCAGTGACCTCTCGTTCTCGTAATTTCCGACCGCGGCATGGCAGTGAATTCCCACCTTTTCGCGATCGGCAAGCTTCTTGATCTCCTGCGCGAGCTGATCGCTTACGCTCGTCGCATGGCGGAGGCTGAACCATGCCCTTAGTCTGCCATCCGCGGCGCCGTTCCATTTCGCGACGGCCTCTTCAGCATGCCGCAGATTGGAATCCAAATCCTCATACAGGTTTTCCGGCAGCTCGGTGCCAGGTTGAAGCATGTCGAGCGTGGAGCGATTGAGAATACCGCGAATCCCTATTTGGCGCGCCGCCTCGCCGATCGCGTCGGGGAAATAGCTTCCGGGCTCGTTGAAGCAGGTAGTCCCTGAGCGCACCATCTCGACGAAGTTGCCGAGCGCACCGAGATAGGCCTCCTCCTCAGTGAGGTGAGATTCATAGGCAAGGACGCGCTGCAGCCAGATCATGATGTCGACGTCGTCGCCGATACCCTTCGAGAGATACTGGTTCGGGTGGTTATGTCCGTCGATTAGGCCAGGAAGCACGATCTTGCCGCTTGCATCGATCGTCTGCGGAGCCTTGTGGCTAGCTAGAATTTCTGAAGTCGGACCGACCGCTACAATCTTTTTGCCCTCGATCGCAACAGCGCCATCCGAATAGATGGTGCGCTGGGGATTCATCGTCACCACGTACCCGTGCGTGATAATCGTGTCCGCCACTTTCCTCTCCACTTTGGTTTGGTCCCGGCCGACTGGCTCAGCACCAAGTGAACTGGGTGAGGGGGCCCGCGATGCGCGGCACCCCTCGGTTGCGCGAGATCCGATGGCTCACTTGGAGCTGGGAATGAACTCGTTCGTGTAATAGCGCGAGGCATCCGTGTTCTTCAGGCCCATATAGTCGTGAAGGATCGTGAGCGTGCCGACCCAAACGCCATCGTCGATCCAGCCCACCGGCTTGCCTTGCTTCACGGAATCGCCGTAAAGCGTCGGCTGATAGGCGGCTTGCTTCTGCGCGAGCGCTTCGCTGTATTCGGGAAACCGCTTCTTGCCCGCTGCGACGGCCTCATCGACGTGCTCGCCGGAATACGTGAAGCTCTTGACGATCGCGGCAACGAAGCGGCGGACGACATCCGGCTTGTTCTTGATCATGTCGAGATTGGTCGCGAAGCCGTAGTCGATTAGCACCACGCCATAATCCGCGAAGGGTATGAGGTTAAGCTTGTAGCCTTGATTTTCGAGGATGAAACCTTCGGTATCGATGTATCCCAGAGTCGCGTCGACCTGGCCAGTCTCGACAGCCTTGAGGTAAACGCTATAGTCGAGCCCTTCCTCCCTGATCTTGCTCATATCGATGCCTGTGGTCTTTGCGAACGCTGGGAAGATCTGAGACAGAGAGTCACCCGGCGTGTGCGAAAGCGAATGGCCTTCTATTTCCTTTGGCTTCTCGATGCCCGTTTTGTCGAGCGAGAGAACACACATAGTCGTGCGTTGACGAATTTGCGCGATTCCCTTCAGGGGCAACCCCTTGTCGATCAGGCGCGCGGCGGCGCTCATGTCGAAGAAGCCGAAATCATCCTGCCCCTGGCCTACGCTCGTGGCCGAGGGGACGGTTCCTTTTCCTTCACGGACGTCGACATCGATCCCCTGCTCTTCGAAATAGCCCTTGTCGAGACCGAGATAAATTGGGGCGAACATTCCGCCATAGGACCAGCCTAGGCGAAGGCTGACCTTGTCGGCAGCCTGGGCGGAATCGCCCGGGAGGACGAGCCCGATCATTGTGCATCCGGAGAGGCAAGCTGCTAGCAACACTCCCTGAAGTCTTTTCATTCGGTTTTCTCCCTTTCACTTTATCGCCCGCTCATCTTGGTCCGAACCCGGGGCAAGTTTGGCTCGAACCTTCCTTGCGTATGCTTGCAGGGTCGAATTTTCGAGAAGCCCGCTTCTGCGCGGACGATGGACCGCGATGGAAATATCTTCCGTGATCACGCCAGGCCTTCCGGACATGACGATGACGCGGTCGGACAGCGTCACCGCCTCCCCCACATCATGCGTCACGAACAAGACGGTGGGGCGTTGCTCCATCCAGAGGCGCTCCAAATCATTCTGCAGCTGCTCGCGCGTCAACGCGTCGAGCGCGCCGAACGGCTCATCCATCAGAAGAAGTGCCGGCTTATGGATCAGCGCCCGGCAAAGCGAAACGCGCTGCTGCTGGCCACCGGAAAGTTCCCAGGGATAGCGATTTTCGTAGCCGGCGAGGCCCACGCTCTCGAGAAGGCTTGAAGCGAGCATGCGCCTTTGCGCGGGAGTAGAGAGCCGGCGCATCTTGAGCTGCAGCGCTATGTTCCTGCTGATCGTCAGCCAGTCGAGCAGCACGGGCCGCTGAAAGACGATCCCCAGATCGTTGACCGGCCCCTTGACGATCTGGCCCTTGTACCGAATCTCGCCCGAGGACGGGGACACCAGGCCGCCGATCATCTTCAAAAGCGTTGTCTTGCCGCAGCCGCTCGCGCCCACGATAGCGACAAACTCGCCGGCGAGAAGCTCGAGATTGATCTTGCCGGTCGCCGATACAGTCTCGCCGCTGCGGGCGCGAAAGCTGCGTGCGACATCGCGGATCGTCAGAATGACGCCCTGCTCGGCAGGAAGGGAGCTTTCCGGCACGATCACGGGCTCGAGCATTCTAAAGGCCCCCCGCCGTGGCCCTGGTCTCCGACAGATCGCGCATCTCCGCTCGGCGCCGACTGATATGCCAGGGGATCAGGTAGTGCTCCGCGAGAGAGACCAGCCCATAGAGGCCGACGCCCAGACAGGTCAGCGTGAAAATCGCAGCAAGCATAAGGCCCATATCTAGATTGCGTGCCGAGAGGATGACGAGGTAGCCTAGGCCTTTGTCCGCGCCGATGAACTCCGCAACCACCGCGCCGACGACGGCGAACGTGATGGCGATCCGCGCCCCGCTCAGAATGCGCGGCAAGGCCTGTGGAAGCGTGAAATAGAGGAAATAGCGGACGCCGGCGGCATGCATCGAGCGCGCGAGCTCGTTTGTCTCCTCATCGACCGATTGCAGTCCCGCATAGGCATTCGCAAGAATCGGAAAGAACGAAATCAGAAACGCAATGATCACCTTGGGGAGGAGTCCGAAGCCGAGCCAAAGGAGAAGAAGTGGCGCAATCGCGACCTTGGGCATGATCTGCAGGAAAAGGATGGTCGGCCAGAGCGCCGCGGCGAGGCGAGGCGAAAGACTCAGCACCACGGCTCCCGAGAGCCCGCCGGCAAGAGCTACGAGGAACCCAACGAGGGTCTCGTAACCGGTGATGGCACCATGGCTCACGAGGATTTGCCAGCGAGCGATAAGGCCATTTGCAGTAGCTTCAGGCGACGGAAGCCCCAGCGATTGGATCGGTGGCAGACGGCAAGCTAGCTCCCAGAGAAGCAGGATCACAAGGACCGCTCCAAGCGACCGTCCGTTGGAGTTCCATAGCGCACGTGCTCGGCGCAACATCAGTTGCCCACCGCTTCGCTCGACCGAACGGTCTGGCGCCTTTGGCTGATATGCCATGGGATGAGCAGCCGCTCGAAGACGGCCACGGTACCAAACAGAGCACCACCCATCAGGCTCAGAAGGATCACGCTAGAAATGCAGGAGGCGGCATCGAGCGCACCATTTGCCACGAGAATCATATTGCCAAGTCCATTATTCGAAGAAATGAACTCAGCCACGACCGCGCCCACCACCGCATAGGTCATGGCGATCTTCATTCCCGACAGGATATGCGGCAGGGCGTTTGGAAGCTCGAACTCGAGGAGATATCTGAATCGGCCTGCCAGCATGCATCGTGCAAGGTCCTCCGCCGCCTCGTCGATTGCCTGGAGTCCGACATAAGTGTTCACTAGGATCGGGAAGAAAGCGATCAGCGCCGCAATCACTATTTTCGATACGAGACCGATCCCGAACCACATGATCAGTAGAGGAGCGAAAGCGATCTGAGGCGTGATCTGTGCGAAGAGGACGGCCGGCCAAAGGAGCTTGCCCAATCGCGGCCACAGATGGATCAGAATGGCGACGCCGACGCCGGTAACGCACGCCAGGAGGAACCCCAGCAGGACCTCGTATCCAGTGATCCAGCTGTTATAGATGAGGCTCGCGGCATTGTCCTTGGTCGACTGGAAAACAGCGCTAGGCGTCGGGAAGAGAAATTCGGGGGGATGCCAAAGCCACTCTACGGCGTACCAAAGCGCCACGAACCCGGCGACACCGGCTAACGAATAAAGGAAGTTCGCGATTCCGCGGTCAGCCATGACTCGTTTTGAACGCACGTCCCCGCTGCTCCCTTCTCACCTGCCTCACGCGAGGCTGCCAGCATGGCTACCGCGCTGGAGCTCTGGCCAGGCGGCGCTCACGGAATAGCCGGCCTTCTCCATCCAGAGTTGGCCAGCCTCCGCCACGTCGTGCTTTAGGCGCTCCTCGTCTAGGGTGAGGATCTCTCGATCGCGCATGACGATTTTTCCGTCGATGATTACCGTCTCAACGGACGAGCCCGTCGCGCAGTAGACGATCTTGCGAACGATATCTCGACCCGCGTGCTGCCATTCGGGCCCGCCCGTCGCGACGATGACTATGTCCGCGCATTTGCCGGGTTGCAGCGACCCGATATCCGAGTCCCACAGGCAGGCGCGCGCGCCGTCGATGGTCGCCATCTCGAGCGCCTTGTAGGGACCGATGAGCGTCGGATCACCATGCGATTCCCGATGCGCAATGGCGACAAGGAACAGCTGACGAAACATGTCGAGCGATCCGGCCGCCCCATTCGTGTCGGTTCCGAGCGAGACGCAAACGCCTTCCTTGATCATGCGCGGAATCATTCCGTTCTCAATGATCCCCCAGGCGCCTTTCATGCTCGCGGCCGGGCAATGCGCCACCTTGACGTCATGTTGCCTGATCCAGCCAAGCTCGTCTTCGTCCGGGAACCCTCCATGGGCGATATAGAGCCGGGGGCTGAACAGGCCTCGATCCAAATAGCGTCGCAATGATCTTTTGCCGTAGAGCTTTACCGACTCCTCGTTCTCGCCCTTGACGGAGGCGGCATGGCTGTGCACGCCGGTATCGTACCGGATCGAGAGATCCCGGATAGCCTCGATGAGCTGGTCGCTCGTCGTCAATACATTCCGCAGGCCGAACCAGGCGCGGAGGCGACCATCGCAGGCGCCATTCCATTGCCGGACAACCTTTTCGGCTTCGACTAGATTCACGTCGAGGCTCTCGAGCGCCGCGGCGGGCGCGGATGATTTGCCGCGAGGAGAAACATCTCTCGTCGACCGGTTGATAATGCCCCTGATTCCTATTTCTCTGGCAGCCTCCGCGATCCGGTCGACATTGTATCCCCCAGGATCATTGAAGCAGGTCGTGCCATTCTTGAGCATCTCGGCGAAATTGCCCAAGGCGCACACCTGTGTCTGCTCGGGCGTCAGCAGCGCTTCGTAGGGGTAAAGGTATTTGAAGACGGCGGTGAACACGTCTACGTCGTCGGACATGCCGCCGAGCAGATACGCCATCGGATGATTATGCCCGTCGATGAGGCCGGGCATGACCAAGCGACCTGTCGCATCGATTATAGATTCCGCGCGATACTTCTGCTTCAGCTCATTAGAGAAGCCGATCTCGACGATGCGCCCGCCGCTGACGGCGACGGCGCCGTCACGAAGGATTCGTCGAGACGCGTCCATGGTGATCAAGAGCCCATGCAGAACTAGAAGATCGACCGCATAGCCCTGCAGTGGATCGGTCGTATCCGTCATCTCGTCTGATCCCTTGGCACAACCCGTAAGGCTCAGCTGCAACACCGGCCGGACATCGCCAGAACAAGCCTCTCCTCGGCGCTCAAATGGTCATACTCCGGGTGCCTATGCGCGTGGCCTTCATGCGCATACGCCTGAGGCTGCGCGACGGCATCATTTTCCTCGGCTGTTGAGGTCTCCCGAGAGCGGCGATGACGCTTTTCCGCAGTTGCGTCCCAATCGATCTCGAGAGATCCATCCTGAAACACGAGGCCATAGATATTCTCAGCCACTTCTTGAGACACATATCCATGAAGCACGTCGTGTTTGACGGCCTCGGGATCGCGCTGTAAGGGCGGTCCGAAGCCGCCGCCGCCGCCGGAGCGAAGAATATAGGCGTCACCAGCGTGTAGAATATTGTTGAACGCTTTGCCGTTGCCGAAACGTTGCTCATCTTGACCGAAGCGATGCAGGCTCACCGCGTTTCCAGCGCCAGCGCGGCCTCCGAATAGCCCCCATGGCTTGCAATTGACGCGGTCGATCTGGGCATCGAAATGGATGTCGTGCAAAGCCTGGACGACTTGCTCGGTGCCCAAACCGCCCCGGTAAGTCCCCGGTCCCCCCGAATCCTGTCGGAGCGAATATCGTTCGACGAGAAGCGGGTATTTCGCTTCCACCTGCTCGGTCGGACCATTGTGCGTGTCACCATCATTGATGCAGATGGTGGCATTGACCCCGTCGCTGTCGTGCTTTGCTCCCCAGCCGCCGCCGACCAATCCCCCAAGATAGATGTAGAAACTGTTGTTCGATGGATGCCGGCCATTGATCCGAGCGACGACGAGATCGGCATGGTGCGCGGCGATGACTCGCTTGGGCATGGCAGGGGCGAGAGCCTTGAAGATCGTATCGATGACGGTCATCGGAAACGTCATCCACATGCGCATCGCCGAGGGCTTCACGGCGCTCACGACCCTCCCGGGCGGGAGGATCACGTTGAGCGGCCGAAATTGTCCGTCATTGATCGGCAGCTCGACCGCGGAGGTGAGACATTTGAAGGCGACCTGGCAGCAGGAACGCCCTGCAGTCTCCCCGGAATTGTAGAAGCCCGTGACCTGTTGCGAGACGTTGGTCAAATCGACAGTCATTTCCCCGCGGGAAATCTCCACCCTTACCCCAATCGGAATTCTCTTGTGCAGGCTGACCCCGTCGTCGTCCATGAAGGACGCCGCCTCATAGACGCCGTCCGGAAAGGTCTGTACGCGTGCGCGGGCGAGCGCCTCGCTTTGAGCCATGATGGCGTCGGCCGAAGAGAGCACAGCATCGCGGCCGTATTTCCCGATCATCTCGAGGAATCGCTTCTCGCCCGTCTTCACGGTCGCGATTTGGGCGCGCAGGTCGCCCATGGCACGCTCAGGGAGGCGCACATTCATCTTGATGATCTCGAAGATGTCGTCATTCGGAGCGCCCGCGCGATAAGCCTTCACGATCGGCATCTGCAGGCCTTCGGAAAAGATGTCGGTCGTCATTCCTTGAAGCGTGCCCCCGACATCGGGCCAATGCGCCATGCAGGCGGAAAAACCAACGAGTTCATTGTCATGGAAGACAGGTACCGAGAACGTCATATGGTTGAGATGGCTGCCCGTCACATAGGCATCGTTCGTCAAAAGAATGTCGCCCGGCTCAAGGCCCTCTCGGCCAAAGTGGCGGAGCTTCGCCTTTATCGTGTCGCTCATCCCGCGGATGAACATGGGCAGGCCGAGCCCGATCGACAGCGTATTTCCCTGCGCATCGAAGAGACCGACTGTGAAGTCAAGCGCCTCGTAAATTATCATGTTGTACGCCGTGCGCATGAGGTTGGTCTTCATCTCCTCGGTGGCCGCAATCAGGCCATTGCGCACTATTTCCACTATGATGGGGTCTGCCTTGTGTGCAGCGTCGTGACGCGAACCTACGGGCCCGGGGACATTCATCGCTCACTTCCTCCCGAGTTCGATCACGAGATTGCCATACTGGTCGACTTCAAGCAGATCACTTGGGAAAACCACGGTCGTGGACGCATATTCTTCGACTAGCGCGGGGCCCCTGAGCCGATTCTGGAACATCAGGCCATCGCGGGCATAGACCGGCGTGGAGACATATCCATCTACATCCGCGAAATAGACTTGACGCTCTTCGGTGAAAGCATTTGGCGAAATCTCGGGCGAACCGGAGGCGCTCGGCTCGAATTCCGGTTTGCGCAGCCGAGCAGTGACTGTGCACCGCAGGCTAACGATCTCGGCGGCTTCGGCCGGCGACGAATAACCGTAGCGAACCGCGTGGATCGCGTCGAAACGCCGCTTGATGGCTTCGCGGTCACCGACGTCAAACAGTTCTGTCGGCAGCTCGACCGTAACGGCATGCTCCTGACCGACATATCTCATGTCGGCGGCGCGCCTCATGAAGGTATCGGAAGAGTCGGGCCCACGGCGAATAGCATGCAATCCATTCACCTCCATGTCACGATAGATAACTTCCATCGCGTCGAAGGAGGCGTTGGCCAGGGGCGTAAACCAGGTTGTGACCGCGTCTTTGCGCAGGTCCGCCATTAGCATTCCATAGGCAGAAAAATGGCCCGGCGCGCGAGGAATGATGACCCGCGCAATCTGCAGCTCCCGCGCGACTAGGCCCGCATGGAGGGGACCCGCCCCGCCGTAGGCGACGAGAGCGAAATCCGCCGCGTCGAAGCCTCGCTCCGTCGTCACCCAGCGCACAACATGCGACATCTTGGTTGTTGCGACGCGAAGAATGCCGTCGGCGGCCGCGGTCAGACTCAGCCCGAGCGGGGTCGCCACTTTGTCCATCATCGCTCGCTCGGCGGCTTGCAGATCCAGCTTCATCTCCCCGCCGAGAAAGCGGTCGACCCCAAGCCGCCCAAGGATCAGATTCGCATCGGTTACCGTCGGCTCCGTTCCTCCCATCCCGTAACAGACTGGGCCCGGGACCGCGCCGGCGCTCTCCGGCCCGACCCTGAGCGCGCCGGCCTCGCCGACGCGCGCGATGCTCCCTCCGCCGGTGCCGACCTCTTGGATGTCGATCATCGGGATCTGAACGGGCAGGCCGGTCGCATAGCCGCCAATTAGGGTTCCGCCCATCATAAGGACATCGCCGTCGCGAATAACCCCCGTCTTCGCGGTCGTCCCCCCCATGTCGAAGGCGATTGCATTCATAAGGCCAATATTCTTGCAAAGCATCTTCGTTCCGATCACGCCGGCTGCCGGACCTGATTCGAGCATGCGGATACAGCTTTGCTGTGCCTCCGTGAGGTCGAAGAGTCCGCCCGTCGATTGGACAATCAGGAACTCGCCGCCGAATCCCTCCTCTTGAAGATGGCCCAGCATCTCTTGGAGGTATCGTCGCACTCGCGGACCAATATAAGCGTTTGCAGCGACTGTGGATGTCCGTTCGAACTCACGATATTCTTGGGAGAGCTCGTGCGACGCTGTAACGAACAGCTGGGGAAATTCCCGCTCGATCAGCCGCTTGGCACGCTGCTCGTGGCTCGGGTTTCGATAGGAATGCAAAAAAAGAATGGCGATCGACTCGACGCCGGCATCGACAAGCTCGGTTGCAATTTTGTGCACTTCATTTTCGTCGAGCGGAATAAGCACCCGCCCCGCAGCGTCCATGCGCTCGCGGACCTCTCGGCGGAACGCGCGCTCAACCAAGGGCTGATGCTTGCTGAAGAAGAGGTTATAGGATTCCGGGCGGTTGACGCGGCCGATCTCATAGATATCGCGAAAGCCTAGGGTCGTCAGGAGCGCGCAACGCGCGCCGCGCCGCTCCAGAATCGCATTGATCGCGACCGTCGTGCCGTGCAGGAAGAGGTTGCTCGAGGAGAAAGCCGCGCCGGCCTTGTTCACGCCCGTGTCGATTCCCTCAACAAGGTGATCGGGTGTTGTGAGCGTCTTGCCGAGCCGAAGAGCGCCGGATTCCTGCTCGAATACGGCAATATCCGTGAATGTTCCGCCCACGTCTGCAGATAGCCTGACCATGGCGGGGGCAGTCTTCATTGCCTCGTGGCTCCCGGCAGATTGATCCGCGCGCCCCGTTAGATAACGACGTTACCCAGCCGAGTCAATGACTCCGAAGGGCTATCGGGAGCTTCAGCATCGCGCGCCTTTTTCCTCTGAGCAAACGCTTGCGCATCGAAAGAAACGGGGTTACCAACAGGCACCTGCGCGGACCCGACAAAATTGCCTCTTTGGCGGAGGAGCTCCAAGCTATGATGGGACGAATATCCTCCAAAACGAGCACCGAATCGCTCTCGAATGTAGAGCGAGCCATGAAGACAATTGAGCTCTTATCGGATGCGAATGATGGACTTTCGATCTCGGAGCTCGCGAGACAATTGAATGTCAACAAAAGCATTGCCTTCCGCATCCTGAACACGCTCGAGGAGCTTCGATTCGTCTATCGGAAGAGTTCGACCCAGCAATACAGACTGACTTTTCGAATCAGCAACCTTGCTCTGAGGCAGATGGCGAACTCGGGCCTTCTCGATCAATCGGTTCCTGCACTCCGCGAATTAGCCGAGCGAACCGGCGAGCTCGTGCGTCTCGCGATTGTCGAGAATGGCCGGCCCATTTGGGTGCACGCAGAATCGGGTGTCCAACGCCGGCTCAGAATCGATCCGGTGTACAGCCACGAGATCACGCTGCATTCTCTTGCGACGGCGAAGGCTTGGCTCTTCACCTTGCCCGAGGATCGGGTGGACACGCTGCTTGGACCGGGGCCGTTCGAGGCATTCACGAAATATACGCTGACGACCTTGCGAGCCCTGAAGGCCGATCTCGCCCGGTCCAGGCGGTGCGGCTTTGCCATCAGCTACGAAGAGCATGAGTTGGGCGTGGGCACGGTCGCGGCGCCGATCATGATCCCAGGATTCGATGGTCGATTTGAGTGTGTCGGCGTTGTCAGTGTTGCCGCCCCCACCTCCCGCGTCGATCGCACGTCTTCGACCCAGAATGGGCAGCTTGTCATTGCGACGGCCGAGCATCTGGCCGCGGCATGGCCCCGAAGACTGCTCTCCGAGGGCACGTTGCTCAGCGGAAGTTCGTCTGATCGCCTCTATCGATCTGCAAACGTCGCAGCGAAACGAAGTAACCAAATTTCCCGCGCGTTGGGCGGTCCAATCGACGTTCCGGATTGAATGAAGCCGCAGCCCGCGTTGGCGAAGGAACTCGCTCGCAACCATGAAGTCACCCACGCGCAAGCAGCGGGGTTCGCGGTCGACGAGGTCGCCTCCGATAACGGCGTTTCGGGCATCTCGACGCGCCTCGCCGAACGTGACCAAGGCGAGAGGTTGATCGCGACCCAGGCGCGCCGCCTAGATCGCGCCCCGTCTCATCGCCCGCCTGAACTCCCCTTCGCCGGGCACCGCGTCGGCGAGCATCGCTGGCATTGTGACGGTCGGCGACCGCTTCGGATCGTGTTGAGACTTGAGCAACGCGGCGGCATCGGCGCCTTAATTGTGAAGTTCGCTGGCAAGGTCATACGCCTCCTCAGCGTATTTTTGGCCAATAGCCCGGATCGCTGCGTCGTCCCAATCTGCAGTCTTCATCGCCGCTATCCTATGAGGGCCTCCAAATCTATTTTGGCCTTCCACGCTGCGGGGGCGTGTTGCGCGTTCGCCTGGCGCAGTTCGGCCAGCGCGGCTTGGTCTGGCATCGGCGTCAGCCGTATCTCGACACCTTAAATTCGCGCCGCTGCTGCCGGTCGTAAGAATCGAGCCGCTTGAGCCACCTCGGAGGCGCGGGCGCCGCATTTGCGGCAGCTGCTCGACGCGCACCGTTGATGACGTTGGGCTTTACCGGGTCGGGCACCGCATTTGCGCAATGCGATCGACGCGTGCGTCTTGGGTCCTGGCCATGGTTTCCTCCCGCGAGGACACCCCCAAGGGGCCGACCATCAGCGCCGAGGAGGCTTCCGGTCAAGGCCTCAACTTTAGGAGGGGCGTCCCAATAATGTTTTGCGCCGCCCTCTTGCGGTCGCGTCGCTCATGCCGTCATCAGTTCGCGCCCCCCACGCCCGGAGCCTCGCCCATGCCGCTCAGCCTCACGACCGAAGAAAAAGACCTGCTGTTAGCGTTGGCCGCGCCGATCGACCAGCGGCAACGCGACCAATTTCTCCACGAGGTGGCGGCCGAGCTCGAGGCGGCCTCCGCGCAAACCGGCGTCGGGCCCAGCCTTGGCGTGCTGCATCGGGTCGGGCGCGTCGTTCAGAGGAAATATTTCGATCCGCCCGAATTGCCTAACTCGTCGCAGCGCTTCCGCAGGGCCTGAGACGGGCGATCATTTTTCTCCGTCGCGCCTCGCGGCTCTTGTCAACCATTGGTTGACGGCTTACAATCCGACGTGATCAAGCGGTTTCGCCACAAGGGCCTCGAAACCCTGTTTAAAACCGGGAGCGCGAAAGGCGTCGACGCCCAACTCGCCGACAAACTCCGGCGCATGCTCGCGTCTCAACGACGGGCCGTTGCCCGAGGCGATGGCGCTGCCCGGCTACCGGCTGCACCAGCTCAAAGGCGCCCGCGCCGGAAGCTGGGCAGCCTGGGTGACAGGAAATTACCGCCTGACCTTCGACATCGAGGGCGAAGACGCCGCCAACGTCGATCTGGAAGACTACCACTGAGGAGGCTGTCGTCATGGAGATGTTCAACCCGCCCCATCCGGGCGAAATCATCCGCGAGGATTGCCTCAAGCCCCTCGAGCTTACGGTGACCGAAGCCGCCCTGCGTCTTGGCGTATCGCGCCAGTCCATGTCCGAGCTCCTCAATGGCCGCAACGGACTTTCCGCTGACATGGCGCTCAGACTGGAGAAGGCCGGCTGGAGCACCGCCGAGTCCTGGCTACGCAACCAGGCCTCCTACGATCTCTGGCAGGCGCGACACCAGGAAGAGGAAGAGTTTCCCGAGCAGATGGCGCTCCACGCCCTTCGCAAGACCAGCCAGCCGAAATCCTTCGACCCCGTCAAAAAGGCCGCGGCCAAAAAGCGCAAGGCGAAGAAGGCCGCCGCCAAGGCGTCCAAGCCAGCCCAAAGACGCGCATGACAACTAACCTGCAGGTCCGGGACTGAGCCTGAAGCAGCCGGCGAAGGCCACGAAATTACTCTCCGAGAGTAATTTCGATGGAGATTCAGCAGCATTGAGAGACCACGCGCTCACGCTCTCGGACTTTCGCGTGCCGACGCTCTCGATCGAATGCGAACCCTGCGGTCGGCGGGGCCGCTACAACGTCGCCAAGCTGATCGAGAAGTACGGCGATATGAAATTGCCCGAGCTGCGTCACGTGCTCGCCAATTGCCCGAAGGCCCGGTCGTTAAGCGTCCGCGACCAGTGCAAGGTCAGGTTCGGCGAAGACAGCCGGCTCTGATCATCGCGAGATGGCCGGCGTCATAGCGACCGCCACAGCCCGGCCCGTTGGATTCTCCAGGCTTGGGCTTTTCGCCCGAGGACCGTGGCGGCCATAGACGGGTACGAACGCGGAGCCCAATGGTTTCACATCGCCGTGGCGCCACGATTGCATGTACGCGATCGCGGAAGCAGCAGGCGAAAGCCTTGGCGGCTTCTGAAGCGAGGCCCGGCCGACTCCCGTCGAGCCGGGCCTTTTGCTCTTTGGGGTTCGCCAACAACCAGGCCGCCACCCCCGCCCGCCGGGCCGCCTGTTATCGCCGCCTCGAGCCTCGCCAGGGCCGCGCGCAGCGGATCGAGACGCGGGGCGTGGGGAAACTTGTCGTCTTCGATGGCGCGACGGATTGCCGCATTGTCGGCCGCCGGGGTTGCGGCAGCGGGAAATCCGGCGTGGATGCCTCGGACGGCCGACGATGTACCTTCAAGCGCGCGTTAAAGAGCCTCTTCGCAACTCCTGTGGGGGTTCATTTGCTCGGTGGCGAAGTGTTGTTCGATTTGGTCAACGTTTGCTGTTTCGCGGTCGCAGCCGCCTCGGTTCAAATCTATTATGGCACATTAGGCCCGACTACTTTCGAGTTGCGGTTGGACGGGGTGTGCTTACCATCTGCTTACCGCGAGGCCTAGGCGATAAAAGCCGCTCAGATACGAAGCGGATGCGTCGTTGATATTTCTGCTTTATTATCAATCTATTAGAGCTGGCGCGCCCGAAGAGATTCGAACTCCTGACCCCCAGATTCGTAGTCTGGTGCTCTATCCAGCTGAGCTACGGGCGCCTAGGTCCGCTTAAGGGCTGCGAAAGCGAGCTCTGAGCGACGGCGGGCTCTAGCCGCTTTTGGCGAGGCAGGCAAGAGCGCAGGCGAGCCCGAATGTCCGCGGGTACGGCTCAGGGCGGCTTGCGCCGACCGGCGCCGGCGGCTAGTCAACGGCGCGCCCCATGCTTTCAGCTCCGCCGATCGCTTACGTCAACGCGCGTCTCATCGATCCCGTTCAGGTGACCGAGACGCGTGGCGGGCTCATTGTCATCGACGGAATCATCGCCGGCGTCGGCGCTAAGGTCACGCGGGACCAGTTGCCGCCCGAGGCGACAATCGTCGATTGCGGGGGCGACGTTGTTTCGCCGGGCCTTGTCGACATGCGCGCTTTCGTTGGCGAGCCCGGGGCCGAGCATCGCGAGACCATCGCCAGCGCGAGCGCCGCCGCCGCCGCTGGTGGTGTGACCACGCTCATCACGCGTCCCGACACCAATCCGCCTGTCGACGACCCTGCGGTGGTCGACTTCATTCTTCGCCGGGCCCGCGACGCCGCCAAGGTCCGTATTCACCCCGCTGCGGCCCTGACCAAGGGGCTCAAAGGGGACGAGATCGCCGAAATCGGCCTGCTCGCGGAAGCGGGCGCGATCGCTTTCTGCGATGGGACCCATTCTGTCGTCGACGCACTGACCATGCGCCGCGCCATGACTTACGCCCGCGACTTCGATGCGCTCATCGCGCCGATTTGCGAGGACCGGTCGCTGGGCGGCGAGGGGGTAATGGCCGAGGGCCTGCGCGCGACCTGGCTCGGCTTGCCCGGCGTGCCGCGCGAAGCGGAAACCATTGTGCTCGACCGCGATCTGCGCTTGGTCGCGCTGACCGGCGCTCGCTATCACGCGGCGCTGATCTCGAATCGTCTGTCGCTCGAGGCGATTGCGCGAGTACGCGAAGGTGGGCTGCCGGTAACCTGCGGCGTGTCGATCAATCACCTGACCTTGAACGAGTTCGACGTCGGCGACTATCGTACGTTTCTCAAACTCAAACCCCCGCTGCGCGCCGAGGACGAGCGCTTGGGGCTGGTCGAGGCCCTGGCCGCCGGCCTGATCGACGTCATCTGCTCCGACCACGATCCCCAGGACGTCGATACGAAGCGGCTGCCGTTCGCGGAAGCGGAGGCGGGCGCTATTGGAATCGAAACAATGCTGTCGGCGAGCCTGCGCCTGGTTGCGGGAGGACATGTCTCGCTACCGCGCCTCATCCGCGCGATGACTTCGCGACCTGCCGAGATCCTGCGCCTGCCGGTCGGCAGGCTGTCAGTCGGCGCGCCAGCCGACATCATCCGCTTTGATCCCGAAGAGCCCTATGTGCTCGATCCCGCCTCGCTCCATTCGCGCTGCCGAAATACGCCCTTCGACGCGGCCCGGCTCGAGGGCCGAATCAAAATGACCCTGGTTGCCGGGCGGGTCGCGCACGAATAGTCTCGTTGAAAATCGGCTGGAAGCGCGCATGGTGGGGGTTTCTTACGGTGGGGCGCTGGCGCTGGCGCTCGGCTATTGTCTTGGATCAATTCCCTTCGGGCTTGTGCTGACGAAGCTGGCCGGGGCAGGGGACTTGCGCTCGATCGGCTCGGGCAACATCGGCGCAACCAACGTCCTGCGCACCGGTCGCAAGGGGCTTGCGGCCGCGACGCTCGTGCTTGACGCGCTCAAGGCGACGCTCGCGATCGTTTTGGCTTCGTGGCTGTTTGGACCGCCAACGGCGCTCGCCGCAGCGGCCGGCGCGATCCTCGGCCACATGTATCCGGTCTGGCTCAAGTTCCGCGGAGGCAAGGGCGTCGCCACCTATCTCGGCGCGCTCATCGGCCTCGCGTGGCCGGCGGCGATCGTATTCATCGTCGTCTGGCTCGCGGTCGCGGCGCTCTTGCGATACTCCTCGGCAGCTGCGCTTGCAGCGACGGTGGCGTCTCCGATCGCCATGGCGGCAATCGGCGAGGGGGGCGCGGCGATTGTCTTTGCTGCGCTGTCGGCGCTGCTCTGGTTCAAGCACAGCGCCAACATCGGCCGCCTTCTCAATGGCTCCGAAACGAAAATCGGGCAGAAGACACAAAGTGGCGAACAAACCTGAGTCGCGTCTTACCGACCAGCAGCGCTTCGACTGGCTGCGGCTCACGCGATCGGAGAACGTGGGCCCGCGAACCTTCCGGGCGCTCGTCACGAATTGCGGGGGCGTCGGAGCGGCGCTGAAGGCGCTGCCGGAGCTGGCGCGGCGCGGGGGCGCGAAGCGTCCTATCCGCGTCGCCTCCTTCGAAGAAGTCGAAAAAGAGCTGATCGCCGCCCGTAAACTGGGGGTGCGCTTCGTCGCGCTCGGCGAGCCGGACTATCCGCCGGCGCTGCAGGAGATCGATTCCGCGCCGCCGATTCTCGCTATTCGGGGCCGCGCAGAGGCGTTGCGCAAGGCGGCGGTCGCGATCGTGGGCTCCCGCAATGCTTCTGCCGCGGGACTGACTTTCGCCGAGCGACTGGCGCGCGGCTTGGGACAAGCTGGCTACGTCATCGTCTCTGGGCTGGCGCGCGGGATCGACCAGCGCGTTCATGTTGCGAGTTTGGAGACCAGCGCGGTCGGGGTGCTCGCCGGCGGACATGGAAAGCCCTATCCGAGCGAGGCTGTGCCGCTGATGGAGCGGATGGTCGAATCGGGCGCGATCCTGTCCGAAATGCCGGTCGAGTGGGAGCCGCGCGGACGAGACTTCCCGCGCCGCAATCGCATCGTCTCAGGACTCGCCTTAGGTGTCGTGGTGGTCGAGGCCGCGCGGGGCTCGGGCTCGCTCATCACCGCGCGATTCGCGCTCGAACAAAACCGCCAGGTCTTCGCCGTACCCGGCTCTCCTCTCGATCCGCGCGCCCAAGGAACCAACGATCTCCTGAAGCAAGGGGCGTCGATTTGCACTGGCGTGGAAGACGTGCTGACGGCGCTTGAGCCGATGCGTTCGAACGATCTTGATGTGATGCGCGAGGGCGGCGGCGAGCCCGGCGAACCGCTTTGGGGGGAGCAAGCTTTGTACGGGGTCGATCCGCAATCGACGCCTCGAACGCGGGCCGGCGACGAATTCGATGACCTCAGCGGAGCGCGCTACAGGACCGGCGACGAAGCCGAGGCGGCGCGCGAGCGGATCGTCGCCTTGCTCAGCCCTTCGCCGATCAGACTCGACGAACTGGCTCGGGCCGCGGAGACTTCGGCGCGCGCGGTGCGGGTGGCGCTGCTCGAACTCGAACTTGCGGGGCGCGTCGAATATTCGGGAGACCGCGTCGCCTTGCGCACGACCGCCGACGAAATTTGAGCCGCGCGGATTCTCAATCGAACGAATTGTTCCCTTGAGGCAACTCAGCGGCCTCGAAGGGGTCCTCGTCAGCGCGCTCGGCTTCGGCGACTGCGCTCGTGCGAACATAAATTTCGCTTTCCGCTTTCGCCATCCCGAGGAAATAGGCGAGCAGGTCGAGCCGGGCCGCGATCGCCATGGCTTCGAGCTGGGCGGTCATGTCGGTGATATAACGTCCAACATCGAGCGCTTCCCGCGTCACGGCCCCGTGAGAGGGATCGTTGGCTCTCCTCTGCGGCCTAGCGAGAGCGCCCTTTCCGGCTCTCCCGTATTCTCCGCGTTTCCGTCTCGGGAAACCTAGTTCCTCGGCCATACGATACAACTGTCCATTCGGCAGAGCGAGGGAGACGCCTTCCGCTATGCCCGCTCGCAGGAAAATCGCCCTCCTCGACGCGCGGGTCGCGATGATTCGGGCTTGCCCCTTGTTTACAGCCCATGAGACGCGCATTTCTGCTCCAAAAACAAGCTGTTCGTGACATTATTGCCGCGCCCGCGCATCCACAATAATGTTGAGACGGGCTACAACCCGCTGGTTTGTGGGCGCGCCAGACCGCCCAATCGGTCCAGGGCGCCCTGTAGTATATAAGCGGCCGCCATTCTGTCGATCACCCGCGCCCGCCGGGCGCGCGAGACGTCATTGGCGATAAGCGACCGGGTCACGACGGCGGTGGAGAACCGCTCGTCCCAAAGTACGATGGGCAAACTTGTCCTCTTCGAGAGGTTGCGCGCGAAAGCTCGCGTCGATTGCGCGCGGGGATTGTCGCGCCCATCGAGATCGAGCGGCAGCCCAAGGACGATCCCGGCGACGTCGTGTTCGGAGAAGATCGCCGTCAGGGTCTCGGCGTCCTTGCCGAACGGGCCACGCGGCAGAGTCTTCAAAGGCGAGGCGAGGCGGCGCTCGACGTCGGAGATCGCAAGGCCGATGGTTTTCGAGCCAAGGTCGATGCCGATCAAGCGTGCCTTGGGAGGAAGGCTTAAGGGCAGGTCTTCGATTGCGATTGGGCGGCGCATCGGCTGCGAGCGGCTATCACGAGCTGGCGCGCAAGTCGACTGACGACCTGGCAAGCGGGCGGCGGCGAACAGCAGCCGCATCTCGCATCGCTGTTTGCCAGCCAAATGTTGGCGATGTATAGGGGCGCCCACGTTCCAAGGTGTTTCAGGAGCTTTGGATGTCCGTCGATCTCACCACCGTCCGACGCATCGCGCATCTCGCGCGTATCGCCGTGAGCGAGGCTGAGATCCCGCATCTGCAAGGCGAGATCAACGCCATTCTCAAGTTCGTCGAGGCCCTCGGTGAGGTCGACGTCGACGGCGTCGAGCCGATGACGTCGGTCATTCCCATGCGCCTGCCGATGCGTGAGGATGTTGTCGCGGACGGCGATATAGCACCCCTCGTGCTCGCCAATGCGCCGCTGACCGAGGACGGCTTCTTTGTCGTTCCCAAAGTGATTGAGTGACCCGTCGACGCGGGACGCTCGCTATCAAGGATCCATTTTGACCGATCTGACCTCCCTGACGCTCGCCGAGGCGCGCCATCGTCTCAAGTCTAGGGCGATTTCCAGCGTCGAGATCACCAAGGCTCATCTCGAAGCGATCGAGCGCTCCGGGGGGCTCAACACGTTTGTCGAGGTCACGGCGGACAAGGCGCTGCAAATGGCTGAGGCGAGCGACGCGCGCCTCGCTGCGAAAGAGGCGGGTCCGCTCGAGGGATTGCCGATTGGCGTGAAGGACCTTTACGCCACCGAAGGGATCCATACCCAAGCGTGCAGCCATATCCTGGACGGCTTCAAGCCGCGTTACGAATCGACCGTCACCGCCAATTTGTGGCGCAACGGCGCGGTCATGCTGGGCAAGCTCAATATGGACGAGTTCGCGATGGGCTCGTCGAACGAGACCTCCTACTACGGCCCCGTCGCTTCGCCTTGGCTTCCACCCAACTGGAGCCGCGACAGAGGGCGCGCGGCTACGCTTACTTCCGATAAGCGCGGTCTGCTGACCCCGGGCGGGTCGTCCGGCGGGTCTTCGTCTGCTGTGGCGGCGCGCCTCTGCCTCGCCGCGACGGCGAGCGACACCGGCGGCTCCATCCGCCAGCCTGCGGCCTTCACAGGTATCGTCGGAGTCAAGCCGACCTACGGCCGGTGCTCGCGATATGGCATGGTCGCCTTCGCCTCGTCGCTCGATCAGGCGGGACCGCTCGCGCGCACCGTGCGTGACGCCGCCATCATGCTGCGATCGATGGCCGGGCCCGACCCAAAAGATTCCACCTGCTCGCCGACCCCCGTTCCAGACTACGAAGCCGCCGTCGGACGATCGGTCCGCGGCATGAAGATCGGCGTGCCGAAGGAGTATCGACTCGAGGGCATGAGCAGCGAGATCGACGCGCTATGGGCGCGTGGCGCCGAATGGCTTCGCGCCGCGGGCGCAAGCGTGATCGACGTCACCCTCCCCCACACGCCCTTCGCGCTGCCTGCTTATTATATAGTGGCGCCCGCGGAAGCCTCGAGCAATCTCGCGCGCTACGATGGCGTGCGTTACGGCCTGCGAGAGCCGAGCGCCGACATCACCGAACTCTACGAGAAGACCCGCGGCAAGGGCTTCGGGCCGGAAGTGCGACGGCGCCTCATGATCGGCACCTATGTCCTCTCCGCCGGCTATTACGACGCCTATTATGTAAGGGCGCAGAAAATCCGCACCCTCATCAAGCGCGACTTCGAGCGCGTTTTCGCCGACGGCGTCGACGCGATTCTGACCCCCGCCACCCCCTCCGCCGCCTTTGGGATCGGCGAGAAGGTCTCGGACAACCCCGTTGAAATGTACCTCAACGACGTCTTCACGGTGACCGTCAACATGGCGGGTCTGCCGGGACTTGTCGCGCCCGCAGGCTTGTCGCGCGATGGCCTGCCGCTTGGGTTGCAGCTCATCGGCCGTCCATTCGACGAGGAGACGCTGTTCGCGCTCGGCGAGACGATAGAGCAGTCGGCGGGCCGAATGACGCTTCCCGAGCCGTGGTGGGCATGAGGCGCGGGCGCTAAGATCCCGACGGACTTCTGACGAGAGTAGAGCGATTAGCATGGCGACAGAGAGGGCGAGCGCGAAGCTCATCAAAGGCGCGACCGGAGATTGGGAGGTGATCGTCGGCCTCGAGGTCCACGCCCAGGTGACCTCGCGCTCCAAGCTGTTCTCCGCCGCTTCAACAGCGTTCGGCGGCGAGCCCAACTCGCACGTTTCGCTGGTCGACGCCGCGATGCCCGGCATGCTGCCGGTGATCAATCGCGAATGCGTGGCTCAGGCGGTGCGCACCGGCCTCGGCCTCAAGGCCCAGATCAACCGGCGCTCGACTTTCGACCGCAAGAATTATTTCTATCCCGATCTGCCCCAGGGCTATCAGATCTCCCAGTACAAGAGCCCGATCGTGGGGGAGGGGGAGATCCAGGTGGAGCTCACGCCAGACCATTCCATCAAGGTCGGGATCGAGCGCCTGCATCTCGAGCAGGATGCGGGCAAGTCGTTGCACGACCAGTCGCCGACGATGAGCTTCGTCGATCTCAACCGCTCCGGGGTCGCTCTGATGGAGATCGTCTCCAAGCCCGACATGCGCTCGGCCGACGAGGCCAAGGCCTATGTCAGCAAGTTGCGCACCCTGCTGCGCTACATCGGCTCCAGCGACGGCGACATGGAGAAGGGCAATCTGCGCGCCGACGTCAATGTCTCGGTGCGTCGCCCCGGAGAGGCGCTTGGCACGCGCTGCGAGATCAAGAACGTCAACTCGATTCGCTTCATCGGCCAGGCGATCGAGACCGAGGCGCGCCGGCAGATCGCCCTCGTCGAGGACGGCGGCGCAGTCGAGCAGGAGACGCGGCTGTTCGATCCCGCCCGCGGAGAAACGCGCTCGTTGCGCTCCAAGGAAGAGGCGCACGACTACCGCTACTTCCCCGACCCCGACCTGTTACCGCTCGAACTCGACGCGGCTTTCATCGACGCGCTGGCCGCCGACCTCCCGGAACTGCCAGACGCCAAACGGGCGCGCTTCATCGCTGACTACGGCCTTTCGCCCTACGATTCGTCGATCCTTGTGGCAGAACGGGAGACGGCTGATTTCTTTGAGGACGCTGTCAACCACGGCGGCGCCAAGCGCGACGCGAAGGCGGTCGCCAACTGGCTGATGGGCGATATTTCCGCGCAAGCCAACGCGCACGGTGTCGCGGTGGTGGACGCAGGCATGAGCGCGGCGTCTTTGGCGAGCCTCGTCGATCTCATCGGCGAGGGCGTCATCTCGGGCAAGATCGCTAAGGATCTGCTCGTCCGGCTGTTCGCTGATGATCGCGGCGCCGATCCGCGCGCGCTCGTCGAAGCGCATGGTCTGCGCCAGGTGACCGACATGGGCGCGATCGAAAGCGCCGTTGATGCAGTCATTGCGGCCAATCCCGACAAGGCCGAACAGGCCAAGACGAAACCCGGCATGTTGGGTTGGTTTGTCGGTCAAGTGATGAAGTCGACCGGCGGCAAAGCCAACCCGCAAGCGGTGAGCGACGCACTCAAAAAGCGACTTGGGCTGTAAAGCTTCAGCCGAATCACGCGCAGCGAATCACATGATTCTCAGCGCGACTCGCGCGGAGAAGTCGCCGATTGCAACGATCAGCGATAAAAATCTTATGCTATCCACCAAGAAAAATTCGATTGCGATGAGCATGCGCGCCGGTTCGATTTGATACGCTCGTCGCGACGAATGCTCTTGATTCTCGCGTTGTCGAGCGCGTGTGAGCGCTTTCCGCGAGCGCGAGGAATTGCTTTTGCACGAGCAACCGAGAGTCTCGGAGACGGGCGCAATATATGGGATAATCAGGAATCGAGCGACTTGCGCCGGCTGATGCGCAGAAGCTCTGCGCGCGACACGCGCGCTCCGTTCCAACACAGTGAGCGGCGCGCGAGAGCGTTCTTGTCGACGAACGTTCAGAGGTCCGAGTGCGCGCGATAATTCGATAGTCACGACGTTCTGCGCGTGTTGCGCGCGTGTGCAACGCTTGCGCGAAATCAAAACGAATGTACTTTCGCTCGCGCATCTGCATGGCGCAAAATTTGTGCTGAGAGCAGATGGTTAAGAGGGACGTGATAAATGCCGAAAGCTGCTACCAAGAAAACGGCGAAGAAGTCCGCCGCCAAGAAGCCCGCGAAGAAATCCGCCCGCAAGGTCGTCGCCAAGAAGGCCACGCGCAAAGGAGCGGTGAAGAAAGCCTCCGCGAAGAAGAGCTCCGCCAGGAGGACGACGGCGAAGAAGTCTGCGGGCAAGAAGGGCGCCGCAAAGAAGTCGGCCGCCAAGCGCGCGCCAGCCAAGCGCAAGAAAGCGACGCCAATGCCGACCTCTGGATCGTCGGATACGTCGCCAGCCGCCTAGTCGGCTTGCGCGTTCAGACGTATCGGCTGATCAGGCGCGGTTGCCGGCGGTTCGACCTCGCCTGATCAGCCTGTTCGTGCTTTGCGTTTGAAATCGGCGGACTTGGTTGAGTTCCCCGGCGGACAGGTTGCTTCACGATTGCGCATAGCAGGCGTTTGCATAGCGCCGCCGCCGCGGCTTCGAACCCACCTCGATCTTGACCAATGCCTTGGGCGCGTCGCTTGCTTTTGCGCCGTCGTCCTTGGTCGCGAATCTGTCGCTGAAGACCCTGCTAAGCTCCGCCCGCCTGACGCTTGCAATGGGGGAACGTGTCGGGCATATGTCGCGACGCGCACTGCGCCCGGAGATGTGGCCGAGAGGCTGAAGGCGGCGGTTTGCTAAACCGTTATAGGGTTGTAAAGCTCTATCGAGGGTTCGAATCCCTCCGTCTCCGCCAGTGCATTGATTTATTGAGGTAATGTAGCATTTGACCCGGTCACGCGGGGCGGAACGGACAGGCATCGAAAGCGCCGATTTTCGCCCATTTGGTACCCGATTGGTACCCGACCTTATTTTTCCAACCCCATCGCCGCATCCATCGCCTCCACTGCGGCTTCGTCGCTGCGCCCGAACAGATGCGCATAAACGGCCAAGGTCGTGTTGGCGTTGGCGTGGCCAAGTCGTCGGGAGACGGTGATCACGTCAGCGCCCGCAGCGATCAGCGCCGACGCGCTCGCGTGGCGCAAACCATGCAGGGTGACCCGCGGGAGATTGCGCGCCGCCGCGAATCGCTTCCAGTCCTGGGTGATTCGGTCAGGGTCGCGCGGCTTCCCCTCGACGGTCCCGAACACGAACGCATCGTCGGGCAGGCGACCCGCCCCCAGGGCGACGCGCAGTTCGAGTTGTTTCCTCCGGTGCTCCCGAAGCACGGCGGCGGCGGAAGCGGGCAGGGTGATGAGGCGACGCCCGTGTCTGGTCTTCGGCGACTTCACCCGTAATCCCGCCTTGGTCTTTTCGATCGAGCGCTCGACCCTGAGCTTGCCCGCGTCAAGGTCGAGGTCGCCCCACTGCAAGCCGCAAAGCTCACCGCGCCTGATGCCGGTCGACAACAATCTGACCCCCTGGGGATAGATCGAACTGTCTTTCATCGCCGCCAGGACGGGTTTCACCTGTTCGGCGGAGAGGGTCGCCATCTCCTCGGCGGCGACCTTCGGCGGGGGGATAATCGACGCCGGATTCCTGGCGATCAGTTCGCGGCGGCAGGCGTCCTCCAACGCCTTGTGGAGCACCCGATGCGCGTGCCCGACCGTGCGCGCGGCCAGTGCCCGGCCCTCTCTCCCGCCGCCCTTCAACAGCACGCCGTGCCATGTCGCGACGTGGGCGGGCCGGAGCTTTTGCAGGGGAAGCGAGGCAAGGTGCGGGATAATCTGCTGCTCGATGAATTGCCTATAACGCTCGCTCGTTTTTGGGCTCAGCGCGACCGCCTCGGCGGTGTCGATCCACGTTCTCAGGTAACTCTCGATGGTGGACTTGCTGGGCTCGACATCCGTGCCGCCGTCGAGCGCCGCCAATTGACGGACCAATTCCGCCTCAGCTTCCCGCTTGGTCCCGTGCACCGTGACAAGACGGAATAAACGCTTGCCGGAGCCCGGAGCGCGGCCCAGGTCGAACTTCAGGCGCCGGGAGCGTTCGCCGCGTCTCGTGATGTTGCCCTTCATGATTGACCTTTCCCTTTGTTCACGTCGTCCAAAAGCCGCGTTTGCAATTCGCGCAGCCGTTCCGCTTCCGCCTCGGTCAGCGGCGCCTTGGCGCCCTTTTTGGTGAGCACCTGCAGTTCGGCGAGATAGGAGCGGGTCGCTTCGCGCAGCCGCCGCGACTCTTGCGCGCTGGCGCCCCAAACGAGCACCCGGTCGACCAGCGGGCCAAGGTCCTCGCGCAACGAGATCAGCCACCGCTGATCGAACGTCTGCTGCTCGAAGGGAATCGACTGATCGACCGCTTGAATTTCGCGCACCGAGGCTTCCGCCGCGAACTGGATTGACCGCTCGTTGAGAGGCTCCCCGCGGTCGGGCGGCTCGGCGCCGGCGCGAGGCGGAGGTCTGAGCAATTCGAAGGCGGCCATCGCCAATCGCACCGCCTCGTCGAACTGGCGCGGGTCGTTCCACCATTTAGCTTTCGGCGACTTGAGACCGACCACGCCGTCGATCGCACGCCCGATCAGCGCCATGAGCGAGTGCGTCGGGCCGGTCCCGATGTCGGATAGCGCCCTCCGCAGCTGATGCTCAAATTCCGCAGAGACGGTGCGACCGCTGCGACGGGCCGCCGCTTGGAGCGCAGCCTTCGTCGACGGCTGAATTCGGAAATTTATCGGTATCGTTTTGGTCGCGTACTTGCTCGCGCGAGTGGCCATTTCCCCGGCTCCGCGTCACTGAATTTGTATTACCCGATATACCTTGACGACATGGGACGCGCAAGGGCAGTGAAGTGTTGGGTATGACGCATTGTAATGCAATCGGAGCCGACGGATGAGCGAGACGAGACCTGCGGACGCGGCCAAAACCAAAATGCTCGATGCGGGGTTGGCCAAGCGCATTAAACGGGAGCTTCGCGAGGACCTTTCGCGACCGAGCTTGGACACGGCTGGCGTGCGGCCACAACCGCGGGGCGCCGCTTGAGGCTGAGCCGCCGCCTGAGGCTGAGCCGCTGGCGCTGACGGTCCCGCAGGCCGGTCAGCTGCTGGGGTTGAGTCGAAACGGGTCTTACGAAGCGGCGCAGCGCGGCGACTTGCCCACAATCCGAATCGGCGCGCGCATTTTTGTCCCGCGGCGCGCCCTGGACGAACTGCTCAATTCTGCGGCGGAAAATGGCGCAGACGGCAGGAAGCGGAGTGAGTGGGGGGTGGAAGGGCGGAGAGTACCGGCGCTGAGTTGTCGTCAGTCGCCGGCTCTCTAAAAATCTCCGCAAGTGGTCGCGGCGGTTCTACAGCCAACCCCGACAGAACACAAACCGTAACCGAATCCCAGCGCCGATGGCGTGCTCGCCAACGTCTCGGCTTAGACACGCTGGCGGTTCCAGCCGAGTGGTTCCCGCTATTCCGGCCGCCGACCTTCCGGCCGCTCAAGCTCAAAATCCATCTCGACCTAATCGAGCGCGCTCCTGTCACGGCAGAGGAAGTTGACGCGGCCCTGAGCATCCATTGCCGCTCGCTGTCCTACTTGCGCGCCCAGGTCGAAGGAGCCGACCGCGTCGACTTAGATGGCAATCCGGCCGCCGCCGACACGGCTGAGGAAGCCGCGAATGCCAAGGCGCGCATTGCGGCGATCAGGCTGCGGGTGAAGGAACGCAAGGCCAAGCTGGCGGCGCCGTCGAAGCCAACAGAAGCCCGCCAGCGGCCGTCTGCCGGTCCTGGCGTGACCATAGCCCCCAAGGCGACGAAGCCAGCCACGCGCCAGCCTGGGCGGCCCGCGATCGACCTTTCCGGCCGCTGGAAGGGGTGGCGTCATGAGCGCGATGACCGCCTCCGCGAAGCCTGAGACCAAGATCAAGGCGCGTTTTCAGCAGGCTAAAAACCTGGGCGCTAAGCCTCGCCTTTTTACCAATTGTGGCAAAGGCGCCAGAGCCGAAGCTGACTCGCGTCGCCTTCAAGGTCAGCCGGATGATGGAATTTTGCAGCGCGCGAGAGTTGCAAAATCGGACTGGGCACTCCGTCTACGAATGGCCGCTGGTCGTGGCTAAAGAGGTGATGGACAATGCCCTCGATGCTGCTGAGGAAGCGGAAGCCGCGCCCGACATCGCGGTCACCGTCGAGCCGGACGCCATCATCATCCAGGACAACGCTGGCGGGATCGACGCCGACTCAATCGCGGGAGTCCTCGATTATACGGTCAGACTGTCGAGCCGGGAGGCGTATGTCAGCCCGAGCCGGGGCGCGCAGGGCAACGCGCTCAAGACCATCCTGGCAATGGCCTACGTGCTCGATCGCGAGTTCGTCAAAGCCGCCGACCCGGCCGGGGTTACGATCATAGAGAGCCTCGGCGTCCGGCATCGAATCAAGTTCAAGGTCGACCACATCAACAACCAGCCGAAGATCGTCCACACGACCGCGCCCTCTCCGGTCACGGTCGGCGCCAGGATCACGATCAAATGGCCGGCGAAACAGATCCTCGACTATGCAGCGGCAGGATTCCGGCGTCTCGTCGAGTCCTATGTCTGGTTTAACCCTCACCTCACCCTGCGCGGGGTCTGGTTCGGGCAGGAGTTCGTCAACGTGAAGGCGAGTAATCCAGACTGGGAGAAGTGGCGTCCGCGCGATCCGACCTCCCCGCATTGGTACGACGAGGCCCGCCTGCAACGCTATCTAGCGGCGCACGTGTCTCGGGATCGCGACCTTGGGCAGCGACGCGCGGTGCGCGACTTTCTCGCCGAGTTTCGCGGGCTCACCGGCACCGCCGTTCGGTGCAAGATTCTGACCGAGGTCGGCTGCTCGCACCAATCACTGGCGCAGCTATTCGGGGTCAAGCGGCTCAATCGCGAGAGCGTCGCCAGACTGCTGGCGGCGATGAAAAAGTACAGCAAGCCGGTCAAGCCAGAGCGTCTCGGCATTATCGGCGCCGACCATCTCAAGCAGCGCTTCCTAGCGGCGGGCGGAAATCCTGACACCTTCCAGTATCAACAGCGCAAGGGCGTGAGCGACGACGGCGTCCCCTATGTTGTCGAGTTCGCCTTTGGGCTACATCAAGCCGGACTTGCGCCGGACGGCGGCGCACCCCGCGTCATGCGCGTCGGGGAAGGCCGTATCGCCCTCGTCGGCCAGGGCCGCGTCTTCGTGACCGGGGCCAACTTTAGCGCCGCCATCAACAACCCGTTCCGCTCTTTCGGATCAACCGGGGAGGGACTTGAGAACACGCTGGCCAAGGTGCGCGCCAACGCTAACCAGCCCGTGATCTGTGCGCTGCATCTGGCCTCGGCGCGCATCCAGTTCGCCGACCGAGGCAAGAGTTCGATCATCCTCACTGACGACGCGGAACAGCCCGATGACTAACCGCCCGCGCGGCATCGCCAACGACATCCTCGATATGGTCGAGACTGCGACCAGCAAATGGACGCGGCAGAAGAAATCCGAGGAGCGTCACCCCGGCAATATCCGCTATCGAGCCTCCCGCATGACCAGGGAGCCTCGCACTACCCAGAAGGAGGCCGCGTGGGGCATTCTGGAAGCGGCCTACATGGCCGCGAGCGGCAACGGTTCCTTGCCGGCGTTAGCGCGTCAAATCTTCTATCAGGCGCGGCCGAAGATCATGGCGCTGACCGATGATAAAGAACTTCAGTACGGATACTTCTCGCAAACCCTGCTGCCCGACTACATCGAGGAGAACGGCGTCGATTGAATGTCGTCTATGACGCACGAGGGCATTTCGAGGAGCCGCACACCAACCGGCGAATCGGTTGCGGGACTATCGAGGTCGGGAATTATCTATGCGCAGTCGAGGAGCCGGACATCGTTCCCGCCGACTTCGCCGGCGCGAGCGTCGATGTCATCGGTCCATCTGGGAACCTCAGCGGCGTCTTGTTCTGCGAAAAGGAGGGGTTCGGCCCATTGTTCAAGGCCGTGAACCTCGCCTGCCGCTACGACCTTATGATCGTCTCGACCAAGGGCGTGAGCGTCACTGCGGCGAGGCGGCTGATCGACACGGTTTGCGGCGAACACCGGTTGCCGTTATTCGCGCTGCACGATTTCGACATCGCTGGGTTCATGATCCTCGGAACCCTGCAACGCGACACCAGGCGCTACCAGTTTTCAAACGCCTTCGAGACGTTCGATCTCGGACTCCGGCTTGCCGACATTACGGGGCTTGAGCGAGAGCCCGCCGCTGCGACCAAGACCAGCAAGAGCATCCTACGCGCACAGCTCGCCGAGAACGGCGCTACCTTCGCCGAGATCGACATCCTGCTCAACGAGCGCGTCGAACTCAACGCTGTGGCCAGCGACGCCCTGATCGAAATGATCGAGCGCAAGCTCAAGGCTTACGGGCTCAAGAAGGTGATTCCTGATGAGGACCTGCTGGCGGAAACCTATCGCGCCTTCCACCGTTGCGAGCAATTGCGGGAGAAGTTCGAGGAGATGGAGGAGGAGTTCGACGAAGAGGCCGCCGCCGTCGCGATTCCGAAAGGCTTAAAGAAACGGGTCCGCGCCATCCTGTCCAAGCACGGCGACCTGCGCTGGGATGACGCCATCCAGATCGTGCTCGACGAAACGGCGCTCGATCGCGTGCGGGAGGATAAACGCAAGGCCCAAAAGAAGTCCGGCGACTTCACCAGCGGCGAAGATGAGGACTCGCCATGAGCAAGCGGCGCGACGCCATTGCCGAAAACTGGGTCGCCTACCCATGCTCCTTGATCGAGAGTCCGGCAATGCGAGTGCTGAGCCAAGCGGCAGTCCGCGTGATGCACCGGCTGGAGGTCGAGCACATGCACCATGGCGGCGCTGAAAACGGCCGCCTCATCGTGACGCGTGATCAATTCGTGGGATGGGGCATAGAGAGAAATGCGATCGCCCCCGCCGTCCGCGAGCTGGCCGCGCTCGGCTTCGTCGAGATCACCGAGAAAGGTTGCGCTGGTAATGCGAACCAACACAAGGCCACGCAATACAGGCTGACCTACGTCAATTCAAAAAACAGAGAGCAACCGACCAACGAATGGAGAAGATCAAAACCATGGATAGTGCAGAGCGTATCGCAGCCATGGCCAGGGCCGCCAAAGACCAGAGAGCCCGTGACCTGGGCCCCCGTGGAGCAAGAGGGCGCGTCGAAATAAAAACCCGGTCAGCAATACTCTGACCGACACCGGTCAGCAAAACCCTGACCGAAACGCCAATTTCCCGGTCAGCAAAACGCTGACTACCAGCCCGGTCAGCAAAACGCTGACCACTATCTATGTATCGGGACGGCACAGCGACAGCGTAGGGCCGCCGCCTGACCCTGCCACCATCGCCAGCCAACCCGCCAAGCTCGCCTGGACGAAGGCCGTCGTTCGCGAGACGTTCGGGTTTGAGGCGCTGCAAGCGCCAGCCACCGCTTCTGCTCGCGCTCATCAAACGCCGCGACGTTCACGTGATGCGCAAACGAAAGAACGTCTAATCGATTAGACCTTGTTACCTTGTGCGCGACCCAACCATATTGCTTCGACGTGTGGAAATTCATATCCGCCAGCGGCTGGCCTTCCTCGAACAGCGCTTTTGCGCTCACCTTGGCGCGCGCGCCGCCCGCCTCGCCCTGGCCTCCGCGGCGATCCGTTCGCCGTCCGCGCTCAACACGCACTGGCCCTGGCGCTCCATCAGCGCATGCTCCGCAGGGTCGTCATAGTCCGTGCCCGCCCCGTCCTCGTTCGGCGGGCGGCCGTGACCGATGTTGGACAGACACCGTCGAAGCTCGCGATCTATCAACATCCCCATTTCACGATCGACGAACGACAGAATCGACTGGATCACGGACCCGATGCGAGCGACTTCCCGCCAATAGACGGTCATGCGTTTGTCCAGCTGCGCCAACATCTCGCCGCCATCGACCAACTCGCGCTTGCCGCGCCGGTATTCCTCTTCCGCAATATCGGCCCTTATCCTGGCCAGCCGAGCCCTGACCTCCGCCCCCGTCTCAAGCCCCGGCGTAGTCGCAGCCTTCGCGGCGATCGAGCGGCAATGAACCGCCTCGTCCAAAACGAAACTGCGACCGCGCTTGCGCAGGACGCCGCGCCGGACAAGATCGCTGACCGTGCGCCGGGTGACGCCAAGCACCCCGGCAAGCTCTTGCACCCCGATCGGCGCGTCAGATCGTATCGACATTGCGGCCCAACACTTAACACAGTGGGAAATGGGACGACGGTTTTTCTATGAAATTCCGAGGGACGCGAAGCGCTGGCGCGGGACCCGCAAAAAAGCAAATCGCGAGGTAGGACCCGAACGCTTTTGGGAGCGGGTGGAATCCGCGACAGGGTGTGGAAGGGGCTTCGCGTGTGGGCTTGTGGGGCCGCGGCGGGCTGGATAGCTTGGGATGCCCGCAGCCCGAGGCTAGGGCGGCCGGGGGCGGGCGTTGTGGCCTTGGTCGCTGTTGTGGGAGGCCCGAACGTGCTGACGGCCACCGGGGCTTCCCTGAGGCTTGGCGCGCATGAGGCGAATCGACACCTGTGAATGGCCGGCCCAATAACCAACGCGCTGCCCGCCCGATTTTGAGGCGACGCTGGCGAGCCGTCTATGCGGCCCGTCGTCGCTCCGGTTCCCTGCGCGTACGGCGCTAAAGCGCGATCTGGTTAGGCTGAAGCGTATCCTGCGTTTGTGAAGTAGTTTGCGCATTCTGTCGGGGTGAAGCAATCGAGCAACGCACCGATGGTTCGCCAGGTCTGTTCGATTGTTCG
>Ga0209624_10000275_pt1 | contig 45666 bp, 38 predicted proteins | sample JacPinW_OM2H0_O1_FD_188565 | JGI IMG/M metagenome (GOLD analysis project Ga0209624, IMG submission 188565) | Forest soil microbial communities from Algoma, Ontario, Canada - Jack Pine, Ontario site 1_JW_OM2H0_O1 (SPAdes) (version 2) | ecosystem: Environmental > Terrestrial > Soil > Boreal...
GACTTGACTTATACTAGTAATTACATCAGGGAATCGGCGGGGGTTCGGTATACCTAGACAGATTTGATCAACAATTAGCACTCCGCAATTAGTAGTTAAGATTTTATCTGGCCTTAACACATCATAAAATAAATGTGAAGAGGGGTCAGATACTGACACTTTTAGTAACAGAATGGCAATGTCTGATATTACTATGCAGGAGCCTGGAAGTTTACTAGCCAATGAAATAATTTTATACCACCAGCTCCTCTGTCAGTCACTCTTCCTAATGTTTGTCACTTACTGACCATATTCTTAGATTCTTGCAAAAAAGGTTCAGCAACTGGTGCTTGTACTAACATAATTGCAATGTATGATTTTTGTATATCATAATATACAATTGTTCAAGTGAATGAAATGATGTTATCTCTGATTTTCTCCACATCTCATTTTTCCTGGAGCCCATCACTTACTGGTAATACACCTGCATCCTTGCAAAAAATGTCCATGAACTGATGCTTCTATACTAGTGTTCCAGTGAGAGATATAATGTTACCTGCTACATCTCATTCTTTCTGAAGCTCACCACTTGCTGGTAATACAACCACATGCTTGCAGAAAATGTTCATGAACTGATGCTTCCACACAGGTGTTCTACTGGAAGAAATAATTTTATCTGCTACAACTCATTCTTCCTAAAGCCCACCACATGCTGATAATACACCTACATCCTTGCAGAAAATTTCCATGAACTGACACTTCTATGTTGGTGTTCCTGTGAAAGATATAATGTTATCTGCTACATCTTATTCTTCCTGAAGCTCACTACTTGCTGATAATACAATCACATGCTTGCAGAAAATGTTCATGATGTTCTACCGGAAGAAATAATTTTATCTGCTGCATAACATTCTTTCTAAAGCCCTACTGACAACACATCTGCATGCTCGCAGACAATTGGAGCTGACAATACAAGACAGCAGATTGCTCATATATACTACTTGACAATGTAACAATGTTGTCAGTTCGGAGTAAAGTAGTATGAGAGTGGACCAGGCTTGGGTCAAATTGTAAAAATCTTCTGAACAATTTAAGTTCAAGCTATTACTAGTAATGTGAGTCACCATCCTGGGCTAATAAAGCTGATTCACAACTTGCTGCACTGCTTCACAATGTTTAAAGCCACTGTGACTCATAAAAGGTGATGTGTTTCTTGCTTCACAAGTGTTTCAATGACATGGCTGCAGTTACAATGCTCCATTCACCCCTGCCTGGCCATTACTAGCAAACCAAATACTCGCAATTCTTATGTAAATTAATGGGTCTCACTGGTATCACGTAGGCAAATTGTAAGAAAGTGTAAGTAACTAGATTTCGGAGAACTGAAAAAACGGTGTTACCTTACAATAAAGAACCATAATTTTCTGTTGAGTGACCATCCTTTCCAATGCTTTCCACTGTTGTTGAAATGCTCCGAGCTGCGATGCAGGTGCTGTAGTAGCTGTGCCGGAAGGTCCCTGTTACCAAAGGACAAGAAGAGTTGAAACGACGCACCAATTCACCCAGTGATATCAGCTTGGACAGCCGACTCGTCATGTAACTTAGTTTGAGTTGCGCTCGTTCAATGGGAATGACTAACCCTGGATTCCATCATCGGATGCACACCTCGATATCCTCGCGATGTTCATTAATGGCAGCGAGTACCCGTGCTCTAATGAAGAACCGTTCCCAGATCGAAGGACGGTACTCAGGCTTGTGGATGGATTAGATGCGCATGGATCTGGAAGAACTCAGATGTGTAGTGTATGTAGCAATCAAGGCGTGAAATAAAGTGAAAGCGTAAAATAAGAGCGTCATACTCGTCTCATGTTGGAAATTGTGTGTAAGGGACATTTCTTGGCGGTTGAAAGCCAGAGTGAGAGTGTCGTACTTACCTTGTGGTGAACAAAAGGTTAGTAAGAAATTAGCCTGAGATTTCTACAAAATGAAAAAAATGTTGTTAACTTACAATAAAGAAGCGTAGTGTTTTCTCTTGAGGAACCATCCTTTCCAATTCTTTCCACCGTTGTTGAAATGTTCCGAGCTGAGCAATGGGTAGACGTGAAGGGTGTATACCGCCATCCCGTAATAAAACGCCCGTATTGTCCAATGTCGGTGTTTCATGGACTTTTTCGTTCCCTTTTCAGATCTGTGCTTGTAATAACTGCGTAAAAAAAATTCCCGTTACCAAAATATAGAAATACTTGAAGCGACGTACCAGTTTACCCAGTGGTACCGGCTTGGACGGCCACTTAAACGTAAGTGTTAGTGGGAGTTTTGGACATGGAGTGAAATGAGAGTGTCATACCTATGTGGTCTTTGGGATTGTTTGAGGAAACTTTGCATGACGAATGAGAGGAAGAGTATGAGAGCCATAAATACCTTGTGACGAAGGAAAGGCTACTTAGACACCAGTGCTAGTGAAGTCAGGACATGAAGAAATCCGGACGCAAGATAAAGTGAGAGTGTTGAGTCCATACCTTGTGGTGAGTTGGAAATTACCTAGGCGTGAGGTAATGGACGCACGGGGTTCCGAGGAGGGGTAGGTATATGGTTCTCCCATGAAGCCTTAGTGACGCTCCATCCACCGCTAATGTTGTTGCTGTGGCAGGAAATCATGAGCTTAGCCTCGATTCTCAGGCTAGAATCCTTGAAGTTTTCACATCTGCCCCTTGTCTGCACCTCTGCATGCAGATGGCATTGGTTTATCTTGACCGTTCACAGTCCAGCCGAACTGACACTGTACCAACAGTAGACTATTTGAAATCACAGGGACCAGCCTTCGCATTCAAGCACTAAAACAGTAAGTCCATCATGTCAAAATCACCTATTCAGAAGATAGACGAAAGCTGGAAAAATACAGGAATTAAATTTCAATAATGTCCATAGATATATAAGACTACAGGAATTTACAGTGGTAGTCGAGTTGGAACTGTTGCAGCGCGACCAAAGAAGTCATAGAATGATTGCGTATAAAACCTGTTCATGAACTGATGTTTCCATACAAGTGGGCTACTAGAAGAAATTATTAGCCCCGGGCCTGGAAATGTCTTTTCGAGCTCTCTAGGATCCTCGCGGGTAGCTACAATGCAGTGTTAGGTGGATAGATGAGTTAGTGTAGGGCAGCAGTGGGGACCGACCGTCCAATAGAAGAATAAGCTCTTGGACCTTGGGAGCGCCGAGAGGGGATATTGGCTAATACAAGTATGTATTCCGCTTGATCTCCGAGCCTTGCGCGCGGCTTTCCCTGACGCGTCTACCATTGCATCATTAATACGAGAGAGATGGAGAACGGAGGGACACTACATACGGTGTTGAACACCAAGATCCCGACAAAATCGTCTGAGCCTACGATAATTGTAATCGTCTGGATGTGTGTGGCAGCTTCGAGGGCGGTCACGGTGTGATTACATTTTTTCGAGTGTCGAGGTACTTTGTGAGTGTGCGAGTGGGGGTGAGTGAGTGTGAAGAATGGCCAATTTTTGACGTGGTACTACTCACCATATAATTGATAACTTTGTCATATACCAAGTTTTAATCGATTCTGAATAAATAGAGTTTCGCCTTTAGCATGTAGTTCAAAATTTAAAATACAAATTTTAATTTATCTGTGGGTCCACCGTTAGAAAACCCATTGCTGGAATATCAAATGGAATATGATACTTACCTACTGAACCTCCTGTGTATGTCCCGCAAGTCATATACTGCCTCCTCCCTATCATTGTCGAACACGACAAGGCCACCAATACACGTTTGGATCCACTTACCTCAAAATGGTCGCAAAAATCCAAGGAAATGATATAAGGACTTACCTGTCGTTCCCTCTCCCCGCGTCGCCTCTTGAATGTTCTTAAGAATTTGTAGTCATAACGTCGAAAAGTGGCTTTGCACCACAGGTGGTCTCTATAGACTTTGACCCGATGCCTGTGCTGCAAAGAGATGGTAATTAGATAAAAGAAATACAGCATAGAGGACTCACTCTGAAGGGCCGAGGATGTTCAACAATCGGCTTTCTGGAAACTCGAGGGGCCATTGTGATTTAGATTGGTAGTAAACAGGAAGGATGGAAATTTCAGTTAAGTGTTGGAATATTTACAGATGATAGTGGCCGATGTGCTGGTTAATTAGGAGGATGAAAAAGAATCTATACTTATCATTCCTTGGAGATGGGTTTCAATAATGACACATATCCACATCTTCACAGACCCCAAGACTCGACAGAACTTTGAGAGCATCAGGGGACGATGTGTTCACGAGGAGCCGACTCAAATGCATCGCAATGGTCTTTCATTGAGCTCAAACCTTCTACCAGTCCCGTATCATGACGTTACATGTAGTAGCTTCCTCCGAATCACGAATGTCAGCTCTCCTGGAGTTCCTGGACGTGGACGTGAGTTTCCTTTTCTGGATGGTTTTGCCAATATGTAAAGTACTTTGCTGCACTTCGGTAGGGTGTGCGTTTCAATTGCAAATGTTTTACGTGGCAATACCCATGCTCTAATGAAAACCCGCTTTCTGACCGACGAGGGACAGTACACATGGTAGACTGATTTTCAAGTGTCATTGAGGGGGGGTAAGATAAACGTACACACTTTTGGTGAGTCAAAGATTCCTTAAACGCGAACGTTAGTAGGAGTCCGAACATGAAAGAAGAAAATGAGAGGGTCATACCGATCTAGGGTTGGGGATCGTTTGAGGAAAGCCTTCTCGACAGTTGAAAGCATGAGTAGGAGGGATCAGTTCGGTCTGTCGTCACGATGTTCGTTGATGGCGGCGAGTGTACGTGCTCTAAGGAAGAACCATTAATTAGTAACAATGAAATGAAGAGAGAGAAAAAGAATACCTACAGCCTAAGAGACGTCTGGTAGTGGCTCGTAGGGCTGGGCAGGTGTTTGGTCGTCCGTCGCTGTCATGGGTTCTGTTGATGTTGTCGTTGTCGCTGTCCCCCGCCCCCGCCGTTCTTCCCTCCCGCCCCGTCCGTCGTTCCCCGCTGTCCCTCGTCGTTGGCTGCTAGTACTCACCCGGTTATCATGACCTGCCTCGATCCTAGAAACCTTGGAGTTTTCACATCTGCATCTTGTCTGCACCTGTGTTTGCAGATGGCATTGGTTTATCTTGACAGTTCACAGTCCAGCTTAATTGACACCCTCTCTTCCCTGTGCCAACGGGAGTCTAGTTGAAATCATGGGGACCATCATATTCGAGCAGTAAAACAGTAAGGATATATAATACTATGGGAATTTACAATGGTAGTCGAGTTGGCACTGTTGCAGCACGACCAAAGAAATGATAGAATGATTGCGTATAAAATCGAGCGATACTGTCCTCTAATTGTCGAATACCCAGTTCAGTGTAGTCATGGAATGGCAAATTCGGTAATAGCAAAGGGGTAGGTTTCAGGCCATCCCAGTCTCGAAGTAATGCCTTCAATGCAAGCAAATACGGCAACCTAACTTGGTAGTCAAGGGATTGCAAGCCAGCATTCGCAAGGTCAGGATTGGCAAGAAGAAGGTCAGTGTCAGGAAAACACTTCAAGACCATCGCCTGTCGCTCATCCTCATCTCGGTTGCATAATGATGCGCGTTTGTCGAGGGCAAGAAGCTCGAAACGGAAGTTGAACTCAGTCAATTCCCATAGTAATTGTTGCATATCACCTAATCGCATATCAGGGGGAAAATTAGATGATGGAGCACGGAAATCAATCTGTAACTCTTCCAAGGCACCGGCAAACATGGATCTGACTTCTTCACGTCGGCGAACCATCTTTGACTCCTTGCTGAGGGACAGAAGCCCATCTAGAAGGAAATCACGCCACTGTTGGTTTGATAAGGGGGTGGCTTTGTGAGCCGAAACTATTCGGAAGATGCATGCAGGTCGAATAGCGACCCATGTAGCGAAGAATTTTGCACGACGACATTCGTTGGTGGATGCAAAAAGAGCAGCTTCAGGAAAGACATAACGTGTGTTGTAGGATAGAGGGCGTTGATCATGATTGACTGCTTGCAACGCATCACTCCATACGGGAATTGAGAGGGGCATCAGGGGACTTTCGTAGGGTAAAAATTTATTGCGACCTGCAGGGGCTGCCTTCTCCTTCTTGTGACCTATAATGTCAGGTCAGACAACACATTGCTTTATAAGCAAAAATCATCACTTACGCATAGTAATTGATTTCCCCCTGCCTGCATAAGGTGTCTTTCCTCCAGTTCCATTATCTCGGCTCCCATCAGCAACAGGTTGTCTGCTTGGAGATCCCATGGATCTTCCAGCTGCAGCTGATGAGGCGGCACTACTCAATACACCCAAAGCTTTTACATGAGCATCTTCCCCATCGATAGCAAGACAAAAGGGGTCTGGATATCTCAGGAAGCCACGAGCGAATCTCAGGATGGCATGATACTTTTCGGGAGCCGATGCAGGTCCAACATACACCGGAGGACAATAAATACGATGTGGGTCAAGGTGAAGGTGATTTTCTGGGTCCACAAGTGGTACTACTTTCAGGATATTTATATCGGACCAGACCGATACCGGTCTTATAAGCCAACATGGAAGCCCAGCATGGAAGAAGTCTTGCGCAACACGAACCTCGAAAGTGAATACCCCAACTGTGGATACAGCTTGATGAGGTGGACAGTGTACGGAGGTGGAATCCATGCGAGGTTTGAAGACTGTCATATAGTCGAGTAGTGCAGTGATCTCCAGCCAGCACCTCTGAACATCCCTCACAGTGAATGACATCTGCGAGAAATTCATCCACATAGACTTCAGACGAGCCATTCCATGTTCTAGCATTTTCATTAGTGGACCTAACATAGATGGGACCTGTGATTCTGGGATGGATGTCGTGTATTCGGTGACACGAGAAAATAAAAAGGAAACTGAGTCTTGGAGCTTCCGCAATCGTCTTTCCGAAAATTTCCCTAGACCTGACATAGACACCATGGAATGCGTGTAGGAGTCGAAATCATACTCTGTGGGCTGATACCATACAATTAGATGGGCAGAGAGAGAGCCAGGAGAGGGAATGGCGGCATGATGACAGTAAACGGCATTGTAAGGCTGTGGCCAACGCAAAGGGTCATCTTCTCCATATAGGCTGTTTTCACGCAGGAAAACTTTGCGATTACTGCCAAGCGGGGGCTTAGGGATGCGATTTTGGTTAGGACTGGTGATGAAATGAGTGCCGTCGAGGATAAGTGCCCCAACCTTGCCGTCTGTTGCAGTAATGCATCCTAGAACACATTCAGCACGGACGACAGATATATCAAATGATTAGCTTACTGCTCTCCGATTTAAATCTTAGCAGTTGCTCATTCGTAAAAATCGCGGACATCTTTGATGACTCCTCATAAGTACACACTTCGCAACCGAATCTCAGAAACAAAATGAAATGAAAACGTACTAATGATAGCTCGTTCTGATACTGAGTATCCAGCTTCCAATGTAGCAAAATGCAATTGCTACCAGCCTTTGTTGAGGCCTTCTAGAATGTCGAGTCAAGTGACTCGGAGGAACTCGGATGAAGCTGATGCAGTGAGTGACGACAAGTCAAACTCAAAACAGGTGACGGCAAGTCAGACCTGTAATTAGAATAGAAATGGAGTAGGAAACAGTGGGAGGACAGATTCAAAATAGAACAAGGGACCTGGCAAGAACGATGATGAAGGACGCAAGAGTCACGGTGTCAAGTTGAACTTCCGTCACGCGAATTGTAAGCGGAGCCAAACAAGATCAAATTTTTCTACCACATGCCACTACTCACTTGCGGTAGAAAATGCCATTCCGAGTCTGACTCACGTGTATCTTCAGATAAACAGAATTTTCTGGGATAAGATAGTATTTAACTGAATCAGTAAAACTCATGTTTTATCCTAAGTACATCTTCTGGCATGCTCAAATTTGAAAAACATTGTAGGAGGAGGAGTGAATAGAGATGAGATATTATTTTGTTTCTTTCGCCCGCTGTATGGACTTGGATGTAGGGCGTGAGCTTCGTGACAAGAGTGCTGACCGATGGGCACCGACGAAAACGACCGAAAAACAAATTGAAATAAAACCTTGAGGACACCTCAGCGAGGGCTTACACGAACTTCTTCCCGCTGGCGAGTCAAGTCCGCGTCATCCGAGTGTGCACCCAGGCTGGCAACTTGAACGACTCAACGCCAGTGAAATTGAAGCAAACTTGAAAAGCAGATTGAAATGATTTCGGAGGGTATACCAGGCTGGTTCAAGTCCAAATTTAACATTGAAAGATAATGGCATGTGCCAATGCGCTCCGATTTGAAGGCTGTGGCACCTCCGAGTCCAAAGTCGCACTGACAATTGTTCATTGCGGCGGGTTCTACCTGGGGGACTAGGACGAATCCATAATATCACCGATAACACCACCAATCTCGAGCCCTCTATGACCCCTTGTTTCCCAATAGTGTGTAAGGACGTATTCGTTCTTCGTGCTATCGACGGAAAGGCGTTCTGAACTCGTGGTCTCAACACGAGCCCTTCCTGTTTTGAAATTCGCTGGCATGAGCTTGATGATTCGATCTCTGAGCAATTGCCCAAATTCCTTGTTCAGCTGGTGAGCCATATCATCTGGAATGTAAACAGGTAATGAAAGCGCTGGCACCACCGAGTGGCGGGCTCTCCAGACAAAGTGCGGCTCGCTCGGAACTTGCGTTGACAACATGTGGAGTAGTGAGTGGCAGGCAGGGCAACATGGCTTGGATACCCCTATGATGAATCCCATTCCCTTGTACCATTGTGAGCATTACGGTCATTGAGACCATGTAAAGTAAATACAACACACCTGGAAATGTTCTTTGATGGCCTGGAGGGAGCTATGAAGCGGCGGCGAGTCCGGGCCAGCTTGATTTCGCCACAGAAGAGTGATCAGGAGGGCCAGCCAAGCTTCACAATGAGGACGCCCTACAGCAGGCCGCTCCAAACCAACATGATGCTCCTTCCCCTTCCCTTTTCCCTTCCCCTTCCCCTTCCCCTTTTCCTTTTCCTCAAACTCTTCTCGCTCCTTCTCCGTGAGGGTATTGAAACAAGAGTTGAAAAACCCTTCGTGATGCTGATCAGGCATCAGTTTTTGGAGCTCGTTGAAGAACTCAGCAATTCGATCCCGTAATATGTAAGCTTGTTCTGCGGCGTCCTTCGATGGTGGATCATCTGACGCCAACCAAAATGCTTTTTTTGCTGTTGAATATGACTTGTATGAATCATTTACAGCCCCTACTGCTGATTTGAGTGCGACATATGGCTGGTCTGGAGATCCAGCCTGTTCGAGGTTTGCTAGGAGAATATTTGTGGCGTCCCTGAACAACAGATTATACCTCCTCAATTTTGAGTGTAAGTCCTTGCTGCTCAGTGGCTGGCCATCTGGTGACTTCTGGTCGTCCAATGACTTTGGGTTGGCTTCAACAAGCTGCCTGAGGACCTTAAGCTGCTTCCAGGCCCGGAGGAGTCTGATTTTCTGCCACACAAACGCGATGATATCCTCGTTTGTGTAAGTCATGGTAGATCCACGTGATTCCGTGGGGAAGTGGGTTGAATTTAAAAGTTTTTCGAAAGAAAGCAGCTCTGGAGATACAACAGGAGGACAAAGTATCTTCGCAGACACCGATTTGTAGCGAGCTTGAAATTCTCTGCTAGAAACCTGTCCATGAATGATCGCGGGAGCATCAAGATGAACAACAAGTAAACGGGACCAATCCCAAAACCGCTGCGAGATGTCAACAATGTCCACAAGCCAATCAAAATCGCCATCGTTATCGCCGGTTTGCTCCAGGGGCTTATTGTCAGTGGAACGCTTATAAGACTTCATAAGCTGCGGTACGATCATCTTCAAATGAATCTGAAGGGCCCGGCTCCAAGCTAACAAGCGAAGAGCTTCTCCTACCAGACAAGCAGCATCCACAAGTGCCCTAAATTTGGAGTGAGGCAACGCTTCTCCTCGGTTCTCATTAATGTGGCGAAGAAGACGCTCGAACACATTGATGAGTTCAAGGAAGAGCCAGTGAAAGTGACCACAAGTGGATTCGGTATACAAGGAAAGATTCTTCTTTCCACGTATTTCTTCCGCCCGCTTGATTAAAGGAGGGAAGTGTTCCGGCGCACCCCAGATAAGGGCCCCCTTGAGACCATCGAGACATTTGATGAGATCTGCATCTGTCAACCGCTGGGAGAAAGGGGCTTCATCAACGGGGGGAATCCGCGCCACGACGAATTTGACAGAAACAGGATCCACGGCCCGGAGAGCATGAATGAACTCCACGGAACGATGATGTATGAAGCGAGTATGAATTTTGGGGGTACATGCGGCGATGGTATAATTCAGAAGTGCACTGAAAGACTCCGATGATGAGTCTTCAATGATGTGAGAAATCAACCTACACAGAATGGCTATGTGAACTTCGAACTTTCGGAGATGTCTGATCAAAGATATGAGAAACACCTTCCAATGAAATAGTTTGAACCCGACGTACGCGTCCCATGTGGCATATCCCTCGAGTTCTGCATACTCCGACTCGGAGCCCACGACAGGTATGGGCAACTCGACTTTCTTCACGTCGAGTATGACAGGTTCATGTAAGTCACCACTGAGGCAATCCTTCAGCTGCGGGTCCTCTTGGTTGACATAATTTGCCGTGGCACACAACTCCCATTCTTTGCCCACCTGTTTATGAACGATATCATTATCGCTGTAACAGACCATGACCTGGAATGCACTTCCCATGCCAGCGGTCAATGGTTGCTGGGCTGCAACTGCCACGACTTCCTTATCGCGTATGCATACATGAGAAACAGCAGTGACCACCCTCAACTCTCGGTGAATGAGTTTAGAAGCCGGCCTATGCTCCACTCTATTCGAGTCGTCCGCCTGGAGTTTCATCAAAAACCTCGGGAGACTAGCGGACAAAAATGTGGTGGTGCGGAACGATAGGATACATTCTGCCAGCTTGAGCGGCTGCAGAGTTGAGCTGCATTCCCAATTTGAGGTGAAATTTTGCGCACTGGCATCAGGGAATTCAGCCCGAGTCTGATCACTTGCACCAGAGTGACCCCGACCCAGGCTCGGACTCTCGTCAACGGTAATGGATTCTGGAGCTACTGGGTCGTTCACGAGGGAATGGGCCAGTGAATCGAAGGACTGGAAGGCTCCTGGGGGGGAGGGAATGTCATCAAGCTCGGATGCGGACTCGGATACCGGGGACGTGCTTCTTGAAACGAAACCAGTAGACCTATGCCATTGCCAGTCGGCGAAGTTCAAGTTGCCAAGGCTTCTATATCCCAAGCCGGGCAATCTGCTCACTTCTTCAAGTTGACCCGGAACCGGGCACTCCAAATCGAAAGCCGTATTTGAGCTCTGGATGCTGGAACCCGCGCCGGTGGGAGCACTGGGTTTGGACTTGAACTTGAAGAGGTTCAAGTTCAAGTTCTGGAACCAGGAGCGACGATTAGGCGCTAAATTCGGACTTGGAGTGCTGTCCGCAGCCTCAGGCTCCACATTGGCGAGAAGGGGCTCAGATCTACTAGTAAAACCTGGGGATTTCCGAGTTTGTGCGCCAGTGGGCTTGAGGTAAGAGTTCGAGTCGGAGTCCATCTAATCAGCCGAATGATAACTTGAATAATAATCGGCCCGGGAATACTGCGTCGGTGGGATAAAAACGTTCTAATGGAAGACAAGATTCGCATAGGGCCAGACTCGGAAAAGAGGCAGTGAGTCACTGTCAGGCGGAGTCACGGCAGTGGAGGCAAGGATTATTGCGAATGATTCAGTGGAAGGAAGAGGATTGCAACGATATATATTATGATGATGATCGATGATCCACTGATATTATCAGCCTTGACATGCTTGACACGTGCTGTAGCTATCTGGTATTTTGAGCCGCTTAAGTAAGCCAAAGGATAATTCTGCGTCCGAGTCCTCGGAGAGGGTTTGCAGATCTTCGGGAATGCCATGCACCTCTACCTGTAGCTTAAAATTAAGGAGGAGGATCGTCAGAAATTAAATTAAGCTACTAGTAGGCACGTAGTACAAAAACGGGAAATTATAGGATAACCTGGGGTACACGCTACACGATCATGTTGACTCGGAAGTGGTCGTGGGACTCGGACTTACTAATATACACCGGAACGGGGATTCAACGGAGATTCAGACTCGGACGGGGATCATTCAACGAGCAAAATATCACTTGAATCTTGAATCGTTGCATCGCCTCCAGAGTCGCTTCAACTTTTTGAATGGCACTTAATGACGATTCCGAGTCACGGTCTCCCCTCGGAATACGTTATGGCATAATGAGAAATTGAGAATCGACTCATACAATTTGTGAAAAAATTCCCACTACTTTAGTAGTGGGTTTTAGAGGACGATGAAACGCAAGATCCATGTTCGCCCGATTTTCATTCGTATAATTAGTGCGATCGATCGCTTTCTCAGCAAAATTGTATTGGTTCAAGATCATGCGATTCGTTTTTGTAAGCTGCCGTGTTTCGGCGCTTCGATCATCATCTTCCTCACTCGCCCATTCGGTTTTGTAAGTTGCTGTGTCTCCGTCGTCGCTATATTGCAGGCTTCTATTGCGGATTATTTAGTCATTGATAGTCCATTCTCCAATTCTATGATCTCTTGACAAGTGTCCGCCAAATTATAGATTTTTGGCGAACTGATTTCATTGATCGATTTCTCAGCATCTTCCTATTGGCTCGAGATCGTTGATCAACCTGCCGTGTTTCAGCGTAACTCTGGCTTAGTATACCTGTCAGCACTCAGATTTCGGTTTGACGTCTTTCTCTCTCGTTACTTTTCTCTTTCATCACTATGTCGCAAGCTCGCATCTTGGGTCATGCAGTCATCACGACTTTTGATGAATCATACTGTCATTTTCGAACTCTAGAAATGCACGCGAATAAAAAATTACCATGGAATACCCTGCATCCACACACCATCATCCTCCAATTCGACTTTCTCCAGCACTGATTCCAGCGCTGATATTTTCTGTCGCCAAATTAAAGACATCATCCTTCTGCACCCTTCAGGAAGACCGAGCATCAACGTAGCGAAGAACGAGGTTCCGTTGGCAAGGATCGGACCTTGCCGAAAGTCATATCAATAGACAGCAGTGTACAGTGGACGCCATATCAACTCGAGGACTCCAATGATTGAATGAAAAGGATCGGTTAGCATTTCAGCAGATTAGACCTAAGTTGCAATATGCACGAAGGATGGGCGAAGTGAAACATTAAACTCGTCATCTTTCTCACCGTGCTATACCTACAAGGGCCACCTCATCCACCTTTGTTAACATAGTTACAATGGAAATGAAAGAAAAAAACCACGACAAACACTACAACCATGGCGAAGACGAGACTTGCGATTCAGTTGTCCATGAGAACTCAGAAACATCGTAGCAGGTACACAACCGAAAGTCACATGCGCTATTGTTTGCACTACGAAAGTAGTGGGCTTTGCCGCCGGCTCGCCGGCGCGCTACGTGGTTATTAACCGTGAATCATCGCTTGAATCCACTTCTGGATGGTCATGTTTGACTGCCACTATTAAATCTAAACTAAAAAATGCTATGCTCCCACATTCTGCACCTGTTTGAGAGCTCGTTTCTCCTTCAATTTAGCAAGTGCACTTTGTTTCGTTACTCCACATTCACGTCTGACATAAGAGGGAAAGACCTGGCTATCAGAAGGAATGAATGTGAGCTTTCGAAGGCAACCTGACAACTACAATGATCAGAAATACCTACCAATTCCACCAATTCAATAAATCAGCAACTTCCTCCTTCTCCTCTGGATCATCCAAAAAATCCAAGACACTCTCGTAAAATCGTTCCGAGTCTGTTGAAGTGTCTGACCGACAGAAAACGGAAGAAGACGAAAGCGCAAAGCGCAGCTGGGATTGATTTTTAGTGAGAAATTTATTTGTCCTGAGTAAGTCCTACCTGCGTAGCAACGTATGCAAGGGAGGCCGTCGTAACGCGAGTCATCCCATGTATCCGAGCATTGCCAGATCTTGTTGCTTTCGCCTCTTTCTCTACTGAACTAGGCGAGGTGAAGATGTGTTTGAAAGCCTGCATATAGTACAGTAATCTCGAAAACGACAAGAGATAAAGGGACACCGTGACTCACCCAAATCAACAATTGATTTCTAAACAACCCCTCCCAAGGATCTTCGGAATCGTATTCTTGATTTGCGTACAACAACAAGGGCCATTGATCACCGCGGACAGTCGTTTCGCCACTGGAAAGCTTCTCGCGCACCCTACCAATCAATGCCTCGTCAATTTAGATAAACAGATCAGAATGATAACAAACTCGGTATCATTCCAGTCTAGACCAGCAGGACAAAGAAGGGCACCGGTGACAGCGTGGTGGAAGCCACGGTTGGTTTTCATGTTCCGGGAGAGAGGTGGGTGCAGAGCTGTTTCTCGGGGAGTGATCCAGTCCAGGACGACACCTTTCAAACTCTTCGTATCGTCGGACCTTGCAGTCGATATACCCTTTTGAATCTCCAAACCATTACGGACAGTTATACGCATGCTGTACAGAAATGAACCTACTAAATCTGCCATGGCCATCGACTCTTCTTCCGAACACTCCATAAGGCGCTCTGTCAGGTAGGGTACCATGGACAAGAGCTTTTGGAAAGCTTTTTGCTCCTTTCTGGCTCTACATCACAGGACATGTTAGTAATTAGCGTGGATGATGTTGATGTAAACAAACTCAGTAGTAAGGGACTCTTCTGCAACTTCTTCATCCTCAGCCATGCGGAGTATTCCGTTCGTAAACAGGGTTGCAACACTACACATTGCATGCACAGTTCTACCAAAATGTCGCCCATGGTGAACTAACGGATCACTAGCACGCCTGCATACCAGGCATCAGAAGACAAAAAATATCACATAGCAGATACGAAGGTAACTCACGGTTTCTTTCTATTTCCCAGCTTTAGAGCATTGGCTGCTGTATCGCTCCTGGGAGGGGAGTTTTCATCTGACATCGAGTCAAGAAGCTACAACAAACAACACAGGTCTCAAGGTAAGGAGACCATCTCATTGTTAGACAGCATAAATATCTGAGTCAAGAGCATGACTCACAATGAGTATGCTGGGAAATGATATGAATCAGCCAGGAACGCATGAATCATTAAGAAACATAGCTGAGTCGGTCAAGAAAATACTCTGAAGAAACTTAAGCTCCAGTACAGATGGCCTAGAAAAAGAGGTTGCATCAGCCATCGAAAACGCAGGAGTCTAGATAGAGGTAGTAATTAGAGAGAGACACAAACGCAAGCTTGAAGTAAGACCCTCAACCGATTACGTCTTCTAGATATTAATGAGTCAGGCAAATGACTGCATATGAGTCAACAAAAAAAAAATGCCGTGGTTCAATTTGAGAAAAAACCAATAACTTGACAACGTAGATAAGCCTGAAATATTATCGTCCTTTCAACACCTTGCTGTTGAACCGCCGCTTTTAAGCACCTTCGGTACTGCAGCGCAGCTCGACTTACGTTTACAATGTCGGGGAATCCACATTCACTGACATTTGAAACCCATCGTCAGTCACTGTTGTACAAGCTTGATATGTCCCTTTGCGTTATGACATTGGATCCAGTAAAGATGAAGTTGGTGAAGTGGCTCTGGTAGGTGCCCCTCATTTTCAATATGTAAAATTTCATAGTTTATGTAGGCCGGTCATAGGAAACAGATTAGTACCGCCTTGCGATTTGCGCGGTCACCGTGATCATCACCAGTTCCTAGGGCCTTCCTGTTTGTGCCCTTTGTTACAGCCCCTTAGCGAAGAACCTGTGTTCAAAGAAACAGCCATATACATACCAGTATTTGGACGCTATGCGGGTGAGCATGTTGCTGAGTGCACCGAAAGCCGATGTGGATACATAGGTTAGTATTTCTTTCCACTAATCCAACGTTCATGTTTCATCATTATCATTCAGTCTCTCTAGAACGAAAGCATGCCATGCCAAATGTTCCGGCAAAGATTTTTCCTATCAGAGGTTAGTCACCAAAATTGGCAAGAGCGTGGAGTGCTTACAAGTGGTGCAGATGCCTGCAGGCCAAGTCGTCCTCCGCCCGTCTATCATCAATGGGAACTAGAATGCATGGCGATGTCGAAGGGGACCCATCTGGTAATAGGTCAGTGGAGAGAAATACTTTATCACAGATAAGGTGAACTTATTGAGCCATAAGCACAGATTCTGAATGTATGTCCCCTTGCAAAAGCTCAGGTGGTAATCTTGGTTATCAAACGGATTGGCGCAAATTCGTAAAACTCGATGCTATGGATAGACCTGGATTGACAGAGGTCGAATTCTTTGGTTTGTTCCTCAAGTGTGAGGGCTGCAAGCTTGTTATGACACGTCATGTCTTTTTCACACTGAGGCATCACTGTGTTGCAAAGGCGATGGATGAAAACATGTTGACTGACGTAGAGAAAAGTAACATGTAACATTTCTATACCTATCATATTCAAGTTACAGAATTGCCCTTTTTCATCTTCAAATATGTGTTTAAGTGAATGGCCATCATATGGCATAATAACATCGCGGAGGGGGTGATGCTAAACAGTCAGATTCTAACGGTGATAATATACAAGTGAGCGGAGACACTCACAGCACTTTAAAGATTCCACTCAAACGTTGGATCACTGTCTCCACGGTCAGACAAGGGATACTACAGGCTTGTCGAGGTTGAACTTGCGATGATGACGACCTTGTCTACCTGAGAGACGGAAAGTCAAACTCAGGGCAGGTGACAAACAGTCATACCCGCGGAGGCTGAAAAACAAGCAAGAAAGTGCGGGCGCGCGACTCGAAAAAAATGTCCGACGGTCTGGGTTCAAGAGCAGTTGAACTTGACTCTTGAAATCGACAAGTTCAAAAATTTTGTGTCGGAATTTGGAAAAAGTCACTGAACCTTCCACGTGACACGTCACAGTCATGTGCGTGATTTGACACGTGCGGCGTCCAAGGCTGGCACTGCGAGTCTGACCGTGACTTGGAGTACAGTTTTTAGTACGAGTAGAGAAACTTTGACTAGTTTGACTAGTATACAAATTCAGGAATTGATGCTTGAAGGAACACGCATGGTACCAAAAAAGTGGAACATATCATAAAACGACATACTAAACTTGAAGGAAACCTGTACACATTTAAAATGAATGTCATGGCATCGGTAGGCAGCACTGGCAGTGCAGCCTTCCCCAGAACCGAGTCGATCATGAAATACTAAATAGGAAAAGCGATGGTATTGCATAGTACTGCCAGCGTTTATATACTCCTGATCAGCTGAGTTCGTCTTCGAGTTCTTCTTTAAGCTGTCACGGTTGAGTCACGGTCTCAATAACTTGAAAAAGGTAGCTTTAGCATTTATAACACTCATACCACAATGGAAACAAACCTGGTCAGCAACTTGTACGGAACATGTCTTGAAGTTCGTAGCACACTCCAAAATAATGTAACAATCGAAAATATTCGTTCCAAGATCAATATTGATGATACTTGAACAAGCCAACCCACAGCGGGCAGTGGAAGCCTCCAGAGTACATCCTTGAAGGACTTCCCATTGTAAAGATACCCTGGACTCAGAATGCCTTGTATTGAAGAACGCATGACGTAGAAAGGTAGCACAGAATTGCACAGAATTGCGCCGGTGAGAATTTAACTTGAAAGTGCTTCCGATCATCGTTGGCAAAGGGCTGGGCGTAGTAGACTTGTTGCTGGTGATTGTTGTTGGGGTAGTGGAACGGGTAAGCTCATTGGGTACGTCGACGCTCTTTTCCTTGAGCGGCTCCGATGGCCTACTTGCATCTGGCTCCACCGACAAGGGATCGCGTGAGGGGACCTTCAGTACAGAAATATCGTCAGTCGATGCCTTATGCGAATATTTTCACCCGCTTGCATCTGGCTCCACCAACAAGGGATTGTGTGAGGGAACCTTCAGTACAGAAATATCGCCAGTCGATGCCTTTGTGAATATTTTCATAGCTGTTTTTTCGTAGACAGACTGTAATGTATTTGTCTCTCGGAGAAAATCGGTGTGTTTGGTTCGCCAAAGTTTCTCAGCCTTCTTCTTGATATCATCTTGGTACTTGGGGAGAAAAACTCGAAAGTAGAGTGGATCAGGATGGGTCACTGGAATCTGGTCTCTGGTCTCCGGACACAAAATTCTGAAGCAATCAGTCAATGTTAGTGTAGGACTCAATAATACCGACTCTCCGCTAGAGTAATCAACAAATATGCCCCTCAAAATAAAACAAATGAAAAGATCAGACGCAGAACACATCCAGCTCCTTGACAGTCAACCCAAGAATGTGGTTCAGGTCATAACCAAATTTGTAAATCACGTCGCGAATGTCCCAATGGCTTTGCTCATATTTCTCAGATACACCCCCTCACCTTCAAGTTTACACTTAACTTCATCGTACAGATATAGTCTATCTCTTGGATGTTGAAAAGGCTGAGGTGGACTAGTATCTCAGTGCTACATGCCATTCCTCAGTACCAGGGTAGAAACCCTGATAACGATGGCATACTAGTAATCCAGGAAGGAAGTGACGTTTGAACTAGATCAGTGTGAGGCATCTATCCAGCCAGTTGATCGAAAATATGGAGTCAGTTGGACTCAGAGCACTAACTAAGAATGAGTCAGCAACTTTATCGCAAACATTACTACAAATGACTCAGTCCTCAAAATCACGAGGATCTTGGAACGTCTTATAAGACTTCAGTTGTTCAGTAGTGGATGCGACGGCAGGAGACGCACCATAGTTATCACTCCGACAATCCATATCCTTCTCCTTACCCCATATACAAATGTCAGGGAGTCCTCAACCGCTGACATTGCGATGCGTGCCAACTTACCGACAGTTAATGCTGTACAAAATTTACAACTCGGACTGCATCCTGTCCTATGATCCCGTCAAAAAGAAGCTGGTTAACTGGTTCTGGTATGTGACCCTAACAACTATTATACTATCAGCTCTCATGGTCTAAGTAGGCCATTAAACGGAAGCACTCTGGTGGCACCATCCCATTTGTCCAACTATCGCAAAAGTCATGATTTTTTGGGTCCTTCTTGCTTATGTCCCTTGCTCAAACCTATCCACGAGGAACCCATCTTTAAAGAAGTAGCGATACACAAACCAGTATTTGGATGTTACGCAGGCGAATATGTTGCGGAGTGTGCGGACAGTCGCTGTGGATACATAGGTGAGTCAGCCATCTCTCTGCTAAATACACAGGTATTGAAGTTGCCCTTTAGTCTCTTTCGATCGACTGTATGCAAAAACAAATGTTCCTGCCAAGATATTTCCTGTCAGAGGTCAGTTCTCGAGCATGTCAATAAATAAGTACATCAAAAAATATGCAGGTCCTCCAGCTGCGGTTTGCCCGCCAACTGTTTACCATCACTTACAGTTAGAGAGCGCGAGGCGGATGAAAAGGACCTATGCAACAGCAAGTAAGTGATACATATCTGTATACCATAGGATCACACTGACCATAGCGATATATATATATATAGATTTATTGGACATGCCACATAACACTGGATTGGAATTTGATCTGGGTTATACAACAGATTGGCGTAATTTTACTAAGCTCGATTCGATGGAAGAACCAGGCTTGACGGAGGTCGACTTCGTCGGCTTATTCGTACAATGCGACAGATGCAAGCTTATCATGACGCGACAAGTATTCATTGAATTAGAACACCAGTGTATCCAAAGGACGGAGGATGACTTTGTGCTTACTGATGCAGAATAAAGGACCCAGATGAATGCATCCAAGCGTTTAACAGTTCCTTAGCTTTATATGATTGTGTACCTAGCTGAAAAAATTTGCTAGCTCAGTGGTCGTATTTGTCGATCTAATGATAGTACTTCACCAGCTCTAGGCTCCCTCTAACAGTCCCAAGTTTTAGATTTTACTGGTGTGAGCAGTGACGAACAGCCAAACCTTCATTACATAAGTCAAACCTGAAAAAGAAGCCGTCAGCCTGTCAGAGTGGTGGTCGGTTGACTGCTTTGCACCACTATGATAACCATGAATGAAGAAGTTGAGGGCATTTGGGACAAGCTTCAGGATGCCGCAGCAATGTGTGGTTTTCGCAATGTCACATTGTTCATGACTGCATGTTAAGTATGAGTTTTCAAACTGGTATGCAAAAGACTACGAGAGAACTGTAATATGTATACAGTCACAGTAAGGCAGGTCAATACAACTGAAAGGAAAGTCTGCTTTTATAGTATATTCGGAGCTGAATGGTGAAGGTTAAAACTGCGATAGGACAGATTGACGTCTCCTGCGTTTGCGGGGACGTAGATGATCTGTGAAACCTACAAGTGAGTAGCATATACAAACAGCCGGAACGTTGAATATACCTAAATCATCAAAGTCAGTCAAATCGCTTTCTTCGTCACTGCTTGATTCCATTTCATCGTCACTCTCTCGATCGTCGTCTTCACTATCACTGTCAAATTCATCTGAAGAATTAGCGTCTGATTCTAGATCCATGGCCAAGTCATTGTACTGCCGCACGAAGTCCACATCTACAGGAGTTGCCCCGAGGGTCAAGATATCACGGCCTACAATGTATTGTAAGTACATCGTGTGGAAAGAAAGCGGAATTCCAACTTCTCATATATGCGGATGACCCAGGTGCTCTCGCCTGAACCACATACATTGCTCCCCCCCATTCAAAGCCCCTGTGACATGGCGAATACAGAGCATAGGGGAGATACTTTTGTAGCAAACTCTGCAAAACCTTTGCTGTGCACTCTGGCACTTCACCTCGGACATCATTCTCCTCTGCCATTTTCTTATAGAATACCAGTGTGGAAAGATGTTGGGAGAGTAGATTTTTGAATACGGATTCCGCAGTATGCAGCATTCTGGTCTCTGGATCGAGGAATATGTAGCACGAATCCCACCAATTACGAAGGTCCCTAGATAGCCCACGGGCATGTATGGTGCATACACGGAGACTATGATGGCGAGCTTGACGATATGTCTTCTTATATGCAAGAGGGTTGATGAGGTCGCCAAGCTCCATGATAATGCATAACATGAAGAGGTCAAGTGCCCCCTCAAAGGTAGAAAGATTAGGAACATGAGAAATAGGCGGTGGCTTCGAGGTCGAGTCGGTTACTTTAGATCCACGTTTGACAAAGACATAATGAAGATATACCACCATCCTTCGAAGTAGAAGATGCGCATCTTCACTGTGTTCCGTGTTTGTTACCCTCGTGCTGGCAACAAACATATGATAAAGTCCGAAAACAGTGTCTTGAATGGTTGACATCGCATAAAAATGTCCTCCGTGACAGATGGCAGATTCTGGTGTCACGACGAAATGAGGTGTGTTCGGGCGCATAATACTGGAGGAAGAGGATTATCACTTTGCAGGCTGTAAGGAAATATAACTTACAGTCGAGATCCAGGACGAAGGAGGACGGCCTCGAGATCCCATTTCTCCAGGTTCACAGCACTAATATCGTATTCTTTGGTAAAAAGCATAGGATCTGAGAAATGTTTTGAATCATTTTTTGGTTTGGCAACAATCCACCATTTCAGGCCCGTTTGCGTGTCGATGTAGGTGCAAAACCCATTGCAGTCGATATGCCAGAGATGGTGAGCACCGGAAGTTGCTGCAAGCCCCCATCTAGTGCTGGCCATTGGGAAGGAGACAGCCCGACCACAGAAGGGTAAATCGACAGTGGCACTGAACGCTACAAGATCAGATGCAAAGGAGGTAGGGGGATGAGGCGCAGACACCATTGGGAAGTCCAATGCGTTGAGGATTTTGCTTTTTTTCTCGTGACATTTGAGCATGTCTTCTAAAGTACCGGTTAGATGTCGAGACGATTCAGCTTCAAACGAGTTCTTAATTGAGTAATCTAGCAGTTCATCAGCATGTCAAATCACATCGAGAGCACACCTCACATACCATGAATGGTGACTGACTTGTACAGGTCCCCCAAAGTTCTCAAACCCTTTTCATCGAAAGCGAGCGTAGGCTCAAATTGGTCGTAAACCACTATATGTTTTCGGCGAAAAATTGCCTGTATCTCGTCGGCACTCTTGCTCTTGAATTCCTGCTGTGAGAGAATGCAGAACACAGACTCCTCTGGGCTTGCCATCCACAGGGGTAGGCCTGCTTGATAACCAGCTGTTACACCCCTGTACATGGTTTTAAACATGGCACGCTCGTCGGGGAACTAAGCAGTGCTTAACGTCATTATACTGTAGTGAATGAGTTTGAATACCGCTTACATGGAAGGACGGGATGTATGTAACTGGATCATCCATCCCAGGAGCCCAGAGGTGTACCGATCTACCTACGAATCGTTTCTGTATATAAAATTAGAAGTTATTAGCTAATAATCATCACACATATAATCACGCACCTTTCGAGATCTTACAAGGTTTGGTTTGTCAGATTTAGTCTGCGAGAAAATTTAAAAGCTAATGTTGTTTTGAGATAAATATGACTAACCGTATGATCTTGTGTTAAGTCGATGACTTCAAGAAGTGTGTTCAGACCTCCAAGTTCAATCTCTTCGAAGTAGGTACGAGCCACGATGTCAGCAGACTGTGCTCGACCTTTCATTTTCACTGCAGGCTGTGGCTTTGGCTTTGGCTGTGGCCTTGGCTGTGGCCTCGGCTTCGACTGTGGTTTGGGCGCTGGAGGGGATAAGTCTTCCTTTTGCTTTTCTTTGGCCTTTCGTGGGAGGTTCTTTCGCTTGTCGCCAGCCACAGCACTCTTCTTCTTCTCGTCAGAGGGTGGTGACATCTTACTACGACATGTTTGTTGACCTGCCTCCTTTGGCCTTCCCTTTTCAATGCCTTCTTTATCAACATTCATCCCGCTACAATTATCGTCCTCGTTATTTTCATCCTCCTGTCCAGGACTCCCCGGTGGATCTAGTTCCTGCACCGCACCCTCTCCATTGATGTCGATATCCATTCCGCTATGATTCTCGTCCTCGTTATTTTCATCCTCCTGGCCAGGACCCCCTGGTGGATCCAGTTCCTGCACCGCACCCTCTCCATTGATGTCGATATCCATTCCGCTACGACTCTCGTCCTCGTTATGTTCATTCTCCTGTGCAGGACTCCCCGGTGGCTCTGTTGCTTGCAAGGCACCCGTTGCATTGATGTCAATATTCATTCCACCAGGAGTCTTGTCATTCTGGTCCTGGTGTGCGCTGCTCCCGGGGGAGAAATTGGCGTCATCGGGAATTTTGTTCGTACTAAGGGTCACTGCTCTGGCATTTGTTTGATCCCTTCGTTGTGAAGTACCTCCTCTTCCAGCTCCGCCGGTCCCTCGTCCAAGCGCATCACTTTCAGATGTTCTGCCTCCAAGATGGACCAAGGCTTCCCGAAGACCTGCATCATCGTCATCACTCTCCTCCTCCTCTTCGGGGTTCGCTACAGTCCCAGTGCTATCACGTACAGAAGCGGTTTGATCATAGAGATGTAGCTGCACATGAGGCTGGAAGGTAGCCACCGGGTCCTTTAGCGTACAGATATCTGAGATATCACATTTAAGTTGATTCATAGACGATGAAGGCATATCTCACTTGCTGTGAACCAACTCGCGTCAAGACCACATGTGTCATGTATGCCCATCGCAGATATGTCTGTCAGTGCCGCAAGTAACAGCCCTGGAATCGATACAGATGTTTTCGTGGTGACAACATCGAATAACGCTTTCCATATACGTTTTTCAACCTTTGTGATGATAGTGGGTTGTTTGTTTCCATATGCTTTCCACAGCTAGAAAAATGATTTAGCAATCATTAATGTCGTCACTATTTCAAAAGCCCTCATACCTCGAAAACTTTCGTCTTTCCGAAGGATACGTTTATCAATGGACGATTTACAAAAAGGAAAAGAGGTGAGAGGGCAAGCGCGACCACTAAAGGGTTTTGTAACATTTCTGGCGCTATATTGAAATGTTCCTCGTCCACGGAAACCCCATAACTGATATGATGTAAAAATTACATACAGCCTGTCAGGATGTTATGCATTCAAGGAAGTAAGCCCTCACCTTTGAAGTTCCCCCTTGAGTTCGCCCTTGTCTTTCGGCAAGTAAAGATTACCCTGATCATGAAAATGTTAGCAACCAAAAATATAGGGAGTAGTACACGTACTCGGAGAAGATAGCAAAGATGAAATGCCGCAGCAGCAAAGTTTTGAATAATCTTCGACCTGTGCAGATTTCCCGAGGCATGACAAATCTCCTGATAGCAAGCAGAGAGCCGATCGTCAACCGTCACGCCGTTAAGGAACACAGCAGATGTGGCATCAGATTTCATGCTTCTGATCGCTGTTTTCACGACTTTCGGCCAGTCGCCCATGGTTGCTTGGCCCTGAAAACGATATTTCCAAATACTTAATTACTGAGTAGTGTTACAGACGGAGGGTGACGCACAATTTTTTCAATGAAGGGAACGACCTTCCTTTCCTTTGTATTACTTTCGGATGCTACGTCATGAATGAATGCGATGATATCTAGCAGTCGATATTTCAGGATCTCTTTCACAACCGGGTCCCCAGGGACGTCGCCGCTGGCACAAAATGTTTGCAAGACGTTTAATTTCTCCCTTCCTGGAAAGTATGTCTGCCCCGACTGGTATAACTTCTCTTGCTCACAAATGACACCTAAGTACGCCTACGCAGAAAATGTGCTCAGCTTTACCAGGACAGAATGCAACACTGCGTTAACTTACAGACACATGAGGCACAGATTCCAGATTACTGAGACCACCAGGTGTGACGACAATGTTGGTTTTCCAAGGGATATCTTTGAAAAAAATGCTTGTGGTACGAAAAGTCTCTTCAGTGAGCATCACGGGCATGTTCTCAACTGCAAAAGAATTGTACAGAATGTCGCCTAGAGGAGTTGGAGTGATATGGGAGTGATATGGTTGAGTGACAGTAAGTCAGACTCAATACTACAAGAGCGGGATGACGAAAAGTCAGGTCCGCACTCTTGATTTCCGCTGAGACTATGAAGGACAACTTGGAATGGCAACCGTGACGAGTTGAAGACTATACTTTCTGGATGATGTGGTAGTGAAAAAGGCTCCGAACTTCAGTCTTTGAATGACTGACATTTTCTCACACTAAGGTAAATATGACGCATCCACATTAGGGTTAGGATTAACCGCCGGTAAATATTTGCACAGCCACATTCGTTCGTATAACCGTGGCCGCAGCATGAGTGACCCGGACGAGCTAGTGCGCTTGTCATGGCGCCAGTGCTCCAACCTACAAAACAGAATTGGGGGCTCTCAGATTGTAACTTTAACTTAATCATCGATCCCAGTAAAAATCGGATCTACTTAGATAGAACTTATTCTAATTGATTCGAAAAACATCAAAGAAAGGATGTCAAAAATCGAATTACATAATTACTAGTTTAACCTCAAAAATAAGCTTACAAAGCCTGCAAACGCACACAATGTTTGCCAAGTTCCTCAATACTATGCACACCACTACGCAAGGCGGATGGCGCAAGGATCAATTTTAGATTTGATTTGGTTATTAATATTATGTAATTTGCTGTGCCATTGGCCCATTGCCAGCGAGCCGTCGCGATTGATCATTCTTCCTCTCACATAAGTTGCCGTCGCGATTGATGTCTAACCCAACCGGCAAAAACCAGCATGGGATTAAGAAATGTATGGCTCGAAACATCCTTGTATCCTCGAGTGGTTGACATTCTACCTTGTATTTAGACCCCCCAGACAACGAGCTGCAAGCTGCGTTTGAACAATTCGGCCGAGAGAAGAGCGGGAGTGGTCTCAGCACCACTGAGCAGCTAGTAAGATTGAACGAGCAGTTTCCTGGGCTCAACATATGGTGTGTGTGCCATACACACTTCCAATCACTGTACTGATGATCTCCTGTGCAGGAAGCGTACACTGTCTACTTTACGGAAGAGGTTAGGTATTGCTAGCGTGCGCAAGAACACCTCAACACCCGAGGAACGAGCCCAAGCCCTACTAGATATCAAGGTTGATGATATTGCTGGCAAGTGGGGAGTCCCTCAGGTGCGTCAATGCCTAGCAAACCGGGGTATACTCATTTCACGGTAGGGAAGTACCTTTTGTGTATGCTATAATATCTGAAATGTTATCATTAGTGCTGAAACGAGAGAGTATCTACACGATCACTTCGAGCGCGAGTTTGACCAACGGATGGTTGGATCGAAGACTGGGATTGTGCGTGTCTGCGACCATCATGGCTTTCAGCCTTTTTGTTTTAGAGAATACTGCATGCAGATGCATGTTTGCCGATATTCAAGGCAAGTCCGTGTTCAAATGTACATCTTTCTGCGGCTTAGTACATAAATGCAGGATCAAGGGATCGACACAATTTTGAGCCGAATGAGTCTGCCCTAACACTCTTTGATCCTATGACTCATACACCTCATGGGTAAGTCACCTCGACGTTGCTTTTCACATCTGATTTCATTTGCGATATTTATAGTAAATCTGGTCTCGGTGATCATGGTACTCAAGGCTTCGGAGATTTCATTGCATCCCACACATGCACCGGAATTTGCACTGCAATGAACTTGTGCTTGACATCTGATTTACAAGCTACCGTGTTGAACTTGCAAGACTCAGGTGCGGACTCAAGCTCTGACTCTGAGTCGGGGAATGATTAGACTCGCTACATATCCTTTAATACAATCATGAACTTTCATCCTTCGTTATCTATTCATACACCATTTATAATATATCATTGCATGCTGTGTTGCATTTGCCATGATCACATACTAATGATTAGTCGTATAAGTTACTATAAAGATTAGTTGTAAGTTTTTAATATATATGGCTGAGGACGTATAAATTACTACTAGTATAATGATTAGTCGTAAGTTTTTCGTATATGATGAGAAACATACCTGCAAAAGGACTCGGAAATCAAAACATCTGAGTCAAATCTCAAAATTGATCCTTGCGCTATCCGCCTTTCGTAGGCAATGGGCCAATGGCACAGCAAATTACATAATATTAATAACCAAATCAAATCTAAAATTGATCCTTGCGCCATCCGCCTTGCGTATACGACATCCCACCCGCCTTCAGCCCTGCGAGAAACTGCTCGCAGGGTCAATTGCAGGTACGGGGCCATCTGACGACAAATGGCACCCACTCCCATGCCCACGAGCCACTGCTCGTGGGGTGGATCGTGGGTGCCAGTGGTGTACGATGGCATTGAGGACACACAAAGGGCCGCACGCCGACGCGACACGACGCGGCTCTACACCGACGCATCTGCTCGTCTAGTGGTTTTCAGGTGATCGGCTACGACTAGGAGGGTGGGACATTGAAGAGGCTGACGGCGAAGCGTCATGCTGCAGCAACAAGGCGGCAATTCACGCCCAGATCGCACTACCCACCCTTCTCCATTGACATTAGCACACTCTTATTAGCTATATCATTTATGCCCAACTTCATGTATCCTGTACTAGTACGGTATAATAGAATTTCATTCATTGAATATTAACCACCTGTTGCACTGGCATCGCGTCCATGAAATTGTAAGAACTATAGAAAAGATTTTCCCATCCTGGCAATGCCGCTGCTGCCACTGCCGCAGCCTCAGCCACTGGGCGCTGGGTTAAAACTTAACAAGATATTTACTGTGCATGACCGGATAACGGGTACACATAGTAACGGGTCATCCATTTTTCATCCAATAACCAGGCCGTTTGGGGAAAATGTAAAGCGTGTGGTTTCTTTGGCTATATCAGGCCCTACTCTGTGAAAAAAATGAAGGAGATCCGGTCAGAACTGAGGAACATATGACCAAACCTTTCTATGTACGGCGATCCAAATCAAGATTTCTCACCTTTTTCACACACCATTCCCCTCCTCTACATCCACAGCACACTTTTCGGTCTCCATAATTGTATTGCAGTACATGTATTAGTAGTTATACACCTCTGAGGACCTTTATAACAAGTGCTGGCAGATTTTTAATTTTTCTTTCGAAGAATCCTGATTTTGTAAAATTTGTGTCTTGACCCCTGTCTGCCTATTAACATTGTACATCATATATTAGATGAATCATGCTGACTGTTGAAAGACAGTTTTAAGGAACCATTTCCAATGATTTTCAGATTTTTTCAGATTTTTTACAATGCAAATTCGTGAGCTATTATTACGGGTGCACAAGACCCAACTTAAAGCTCGGGGTTGCTCGCTCTCAAACCCTTGCCCTATTTCGACCCACCCAATGGCCCAGAGCAGTCAGTAAATTATGGTTCGCACTATGCGCAAAGCACCACTTGTCGATCTCGCGATTGGGCTAGTGGAAAGTGAAGAAGGATGTATAAGTATCGATGATCGTAACTTGAAGGCGAGCTGTCAGCGCTGTCCGGAAGTTGCCGAGACCTGACCGGTTACATCAAAATGCTTGATTTTGCATCCTGCGCAAAAAATATTCTATACCACTGGCAACAAGCTTTTAAAAAATAGCTATACTTTTCAGAATGCTTAAATACATGCAAGAGCAGATATCTACCTACTCAGAATTGATGATAAGTGATGAAGTCAGCAGTTGCAGACCAGACAATGTTTGGTGACCCGTTACCCGGAGTCCGAGTCATGCACAGTATGTACTCAAGACTCCGCTTAAATATCAATCATTAAGTACAACCGTTGCTCACTCCACATGCGGACACCATTATTTATCATCGCCGTAACTGTCAGCTACTAGATATTCAGGAGGGGAGGAGGATCTCTCTGGACTGTTTGAGTATGCCCAAGGTATGTATCTGTCCGCTTATTCGCCCTGCCTTTCACTCCCCTGCATACACACATCTCGACGTCTTGATCCATGTCACAGAGCTTCAGAGCTTCTTCTGGCCTGTGATTCAAATGATGGATCCTAGTCTGCTGTTGGGAAGCTTCAGAGCTTCTTCTGGCTCCCAACATAAAGGTGGTCTAGTCCAGACAGTTATAAACATTCTCTTTCAACACTGTTCTTTGTTTTTGTTTTTGCCTTTACTGGTATGGGAAAACTACTGACAATAACTTTGCAAGGTTGACAAGAATGGTAAATATCTACGCCGGGGAGCTGAACTTCCCAAAACTCCCCGGCAAGATCACTTGTTCAGGGCTGCTATGGAACGCCTTGGTAGGCCCAAGGACGATGTCACTGAAAGGCAAGTGTTATCCATCATATCACCTGTCATCCTTGTCTTAGCTTCCACAGATACACAAAGCTGTTGCCTGAAAATCTTGTTCGGCTCGTGGAGGAAGACTTATTTGGTGGAGATGTGACAGAGGAGGAAGGGGAGGAAAAGCACCGGTACATGCCACCATATCTTGTATCGGGTAGCTAACTCATGATTTCTTCAGGGCAACGCCAAAGAAAAAGTTCCGGTGGCGGGGTAAGAGGCGCATGAAAGCTAATGCAGGATCCCGCCTGGTCCAAAAATTAGGGGAGAGAATGGCATTGAATGAAGGTATGGTAACCCTCCATTGTCTGTAAATACATGATACTAACATGAACCGTTCCCCCTCCAAAGTAACACTCCCATTCAGTTTTCGCCGTGCTGCCAAGGGACAGCGTCAAAAGTCAAAAGCCCCTCTCGAGTCAATGTGCTGGGATGATGACACCCCCCGCAGACTTTGGAGTGAGGATGGATATGTAATGGTTGCTGCCATGCCAAAGTTGACTGATGATCGTGGTACCGTTCGTCTTCCCTCCTCACCTCACCACCAAAGGATGCTCATTTCCCTCTTTGCAGGCTGATATAACCAATAGTGCCCTGAACTATGCGGAATATTCCAAACCACATATCGGCGAATCTGCTACCAGTGCTGACAAAGCTGGCAAGTATGTCGACCGACCTGGAGAAGTCACTGGTGAGATTCGTCTCGTTAAAGGGTGGTTCGCCATCGGGCAAGAGGTACAGTATCATCCCATTTGAACTTGCTCTTCCTTCTGACATGGATGCACAGCACAAGGGCATGGTTGTTCCCTCTGCTGACTCTTTGAAGGGTGGGGTTTTTGCTAAGACGGCTGAGCTGTACCGTGAATTTGACCTTCTCTCGAAGAAGATCAATGAAGCTATTCAACTTGTGGATCCTGTATTCTTTGATGCACTCACCCAACTCCACCAGCATGCCATAGTCAAGCACGCTTCATTGGCTGCTTGGACTAGTGTGGATAGTCTCTTGCTTGAAGGACGTGAGCTTCTGTTTAATCGAATTTCTGGACGGCATCGTGATCACCAAGATCCTCGATTGGCTTATGCTGGTTTGTATGCTGCCGGGAATTTCAAGTCAGGTGGTTACGTATCTTTTCCTCAATTAAACCTTCGTGTACGTCTCCTCCCTGGGGACTTTGTTCTTCTTAGAGGCAGAGTCCTGGAACATGAGATTGAAGCTTGGGAAGGGGGCCAGAGAATAAGTATCCCTCATTTTACGCACACTAGCTTGTGGAGGGATTGTGGACTTGCACATTTGGTAGACCTTTGATGCTTTTACCAGGAGATTAATTTACTTGTTGTATACTCTTAATGTAGATGACAAATGCCAGTCAGATCCCATTACCAGTTATTCAGGGAAGAGCAAAGCCAGATTATGTAGTCCTGAACAAAAGCATAACTTTAAACTTTGTGAATGAAGCATAGTCTAGTGACCGTGTAAACGAAACAAAGTGTCTGCCTAGTACATGAGCTTGCTTATACCTGTATAGTAAGGATTCCTAATGGTCACAAGTCCAAGTGTCTACAACAAATTCAAGTTGAAGTTCTATTCTGGGAAGTGCTATCTTTTTGTCCACTGAGGCGCTTCATAAGCGCATAAGAGCCAAGGCTGCGTGGGGAAGCTGTTAGTCAACCACCACGATGTCACCGAGGAAACAGCAATGCCGCGGCATTGGGTGGGGGGCAGAGGATGTTGAGCCTCCTGAGGATCATGATGATGCTGATCATATGATTGAAACTTGAACTCGGACTGATTTGGATTTGGTGATGGTACGGTAGCACTGAACCTTACAACATATTCCTGTTATTCCTTTTTACTAATACTAACTTTCTTACAGTATAATTTGATACACTGCGTACTCAATTCTACATTATTTAGTGTCATGATACAAAATATAATACTTGTGATTTAAGACTGATCGGACGCTTCTGTCATGCTTTCAGTTGTTTGGCCCGGGTGGGATTGCCCTGGTCTCCCCGGCCCGTAGCCTCCAGACAACGAATTTCAAGATGTGGATGACAGTCGATCTACTTCAATTGTGAATTGCCCGGCCCCGTAAGTAGACAGGCGCTATCAAAAACAGAGTACTGATTTAAATTATACATCAGAGACTTAAGCGTAACGAGCCTTAATCCAACTGTCCGAGTCAGGACTCAGCCGCATTCCATTGAAAGTCACGGTAGTAGTAGTAAGTCACGATCGTCGATTATAGAAGATCAGGTGCCAGTGGCTGTGTAAAGTTTTGCTTGCGGTTAACCCTAACCAAAACTACTCCTGCCAGTGGAGCTATTGATATGCCAGTGCATTCCATCCCAGGCTACCGTTTTAATTTACGAGCAACCTCTTTCCATCATATAAACCTCCTGGACTGACTTTTCGTCACCAGGTTTAAGTTTGACTTTACGTCACTCAGTGCTCCGACTTCTTTGTCTTTGCCTGGTTCGGATGTCGTGCTCCAGGAACCACGCCATATATTCTGTCACATTTAATAACTCATACCCAATGGTACGTCACGGTGTTCTCGAGCTTACTACATAATCGTCTGTTATCGTAAATTGGCGACGGAAGGATTGCCCTTCATTACATATTTCCCACGCCTTGTTCATCGTATGACTCACAGTGACTCGCCTTGCCCCAATAAGAGTAGTACAATATCAGTCACCGATCTGATATTGAGTCAGGTTGCGCGCTGTCCACAGTGAGAACTACTCGTATCGAAACATCCATACGAGATGGAGTCGTCGTCTGCCTGGTACCAAGTTTGCGTCTGTGGGCGCACATTCGGCATGCTACAAGCATATTCTTATCACAAGCGCAGCTGCCAAAAGACCAAAAAAAGGCTAGCCAGTGCCCTAGAAAAAGCCAAAGAAGTTTGGAAGATGAACAAGCGAAGAAAAATTGAAGAGAGATGTGAAATACCTACGGTCACAAAAGGTTCTGCCAGGCCAGATAGCATCACACCTGGTCTTGATCCTGCGGATCCATTAAAGGTACTTTTCCATGCTTCATCTAGTATTCCATGTGACTCACTACACCACTTCCCAGACTACTGCACATCAGTTACTGGCCAATGAGAACCTGGATGGGTCACTTGCTGAGCGTAGGACGCGCCGGGAGAATCGCCAATTGCCTAAGCGCTATCGGGATGTGTTACCAGGACCTCCACCTCCACTCCCCCCGACGTCACCCCACATGCCGGCTGAGGCTACCGATGCTGAGTCCATCACATCCCCGGCTCCGACGGTCATTACACTACCATCCCTGGACTTCTCGGCCATGTCGCAGGGCGGGGGATCATTGAAAAGTACACGCAATGAGTTTGGACTTTTCCGACAGTATGATGCGACACGCTTCCCTGAACACAATCCCGATGGGAACCTCACATGTGGCAACATAAAGGATTACCCTGCAGAGGGCTCTTTGACGTGCCCAATTAACTACTATCCATATGCAAACGAATCATCATTTTTGCTAGGAGAATGGTATTGGAACGATGGTGTCAAGAAGTCGCAGTCGAGTTTCCAAAATCTAATCAAAATAGTTGGGCATCCAAACTTTCGACCAGAGGACGTTGCAGGACAAAACTGGCAGAAGATCAACAGGCAGCTAAGGGGCGATCATGAGAGTCTCTCGACTGAGGAAGGCGATTGGGAGGATGCAGAGGGTAGTGGAGATTGGATCCAAACGCCAATCAAAATCCAAGTACCCTTCCATAAAACTATGTTGCACCCAGGGGCAAAAGAGTTTGAGGCAGGAATCCTTCATCATCGAAAATTGGTTTCTGTCATTAGGGAAAAACTCACACGACCTTCCACTCACCCTCACCTCCATTTTGAGCCATACAAGACGTTTTGGCAACCAAATGAACATACTGAACCGGTTAGAGTTTACGGGGAGCTTTACACCTCCGAGGCATTCGTCGAGGCTCACCGCCAGCTTCAAGGATCTCCCGGAGAGCCAGGATGTGATCTTCCGCGGCTTGTCGCCGGTCTTATGTTCGCCTCAGATGGCACTCATCTCACGACCTTTAGTAATAATAAACTATGGCCTGTCTACCTTGCAATAGGGAATGAGTCAAAGTATAGAAGGTCAAAACCGTCTTGCGAGGCCTTTGAGCACATAGCTTATTTTGAGACGGTAGGGTGTTATTCATCGACTCTTACCTTTATCTAACTGAACTTTTTATTGTTCGATTATAGCTCCCGGATAGATTCAAAGCCTTCGCAATGGAACATATAGGCGGGAAGGGACCCAATGGTGTATTCATGGCACATTGTCATCGAGAAATGTTTCAAGCTCAATGGCTGGTAATCCTAGATGATGAATTTTTAGAAGCATATGAACACGGAATTGTAATCAAGGGCTTTGACAACATCTTTCGCCGTTTCTATCCTCGTCTATTCACGTATTCTGCAGATTATCCAGAAAAGTAGGTCTACTTTTACTATCCATGAGGATTGAATGTAAATTAAACTTCCTGCAGGATTCTTATTGTGAACATTCGGAATCTCGGTCGTTGTCCCTGTCCTCGATGCCTAATTCCATTAGATCGTGTGACCAACATGGGAAGGCCACGAGATATGATGCAAAGAAGGACTTTGTCACGAGTCGATGATATCAAACGGCGTAATTGTGTCAAGGCTGCACGCGAGATCATATACAAGAAGAACAAAGCAGTCAATAGCACGGCAGTAGAGAGACTATTGCAAGAGGATTCCCTTGTTCCGACTATGGTGTGGCATCTCGTTTCTCAGTAGAGTATCAAGCTGATATTGAGATCTATGCATTAGAACGCATTTTCAGAACGCCTAGGTGATCATGGTCTCAACATGTTTAACATGGTTGTTGTGGATTTATTGCATGAGGTTGAGCTTGGCGTTTGGAAGTCTATTTTTATACATCTACTGCGCATCCTGGACTGTCAGGATGAATCTCTGAAGCATGAATTGGATAGACGGTGAGCAGTATTTGAGTGAGGTAAACCTTGATATTTATACCCCTCAAAGATTTCAAGAAATTCCTCCCTTCGGAGATGATGTTGTCCGAAGAATTAGATCCAACCGGTCTGAATTGAAGAAGATGACAGCTCGTGATTACGAAGATATACTTCAAGTACGTGAAGGTCATAATCATGAATTACCATTCGATTGATTATTCATTTCATGAACTTGAAGTGCGCTATACCCGTCTTTGAAGGCCTCCTTCCTGAACCGCACAATACATATGTTCTGAAAATCTTGTTCGATTTAGCCCACTGGCATGGACTCGCCAAACTTCGAATGCACACAGATCCAACACTAGAACTCCTAGCTCAAGTCACGATATCTCTGGGCAGCAATCTCCGCACATTTGAAAAACACACATGTTCATTGTTTCAGACTCGAGAGTTAGACCGTGAGCGTGCTGCTCGACAACGGCGACAGGAGAAAGATCAGGCTGCGAAGAAGAAAATCACTAACTGTGGGAATGGCAGGAAAACTACGGAAACATCAAACCTTAGTACAACAAGAAAACCAAAGCAACTAAATCTAAAGACGTATAAATACCATGCACTTGGAGACTACGTTGACACGATTAAGCGCTATGGGACGAGTGACTCGTATTCTACTCAGGGAGTGAGTTTTCAATTGAGCTTGATTTTGTTTAATTTTAATGGCATAACGGTATATCTTAGAGCGAACTCGAGCACCGAAAGTCAAAGGCGCGCTTTCTTCGCACAAGTGGCCGATCAATACCTCAGCAGTTGTCTAGAATTGAGCGACGTCAGCGCCATATCAAAGCGATCCGTGAGAAAAGACTTTGCCGGTCAAATGTATCGCTGCCTGGATCGGAGGAAGAGGAAATTGTCTCCGGCCCTGCAGTCCAGTACAACATTGGAAAGTCACAGAAACTTTACATGCATATACCAACATTCTTGCAGAAGAATGAAGGTGATCCGGCGATCAAGGCGAGTTCTCGTCCCTCTGCTGTTTTGAAGGACTAACATTCTAGTAAAGAATTTTCTACCGATGTTGAAGGCGCATCTACTCCCTCGTATTCAAAAAGTTCTAAGAGAGGAAGCTGAAGCTCTTCCAGCTCACCAGGGCCTCGGAACTCAAGTAACCTTCAATCTGGAGTCGTTTGACATCAATAGGAACACAAACGGTTTCGTGATTCTGAAAGAAGATCGCTTATACATCCACAAAGTTATTCGATTCCATTTCACTGCTTACGATGTGCGACATGGGACGGACGTAATCAATACAGGAACATCTCGCTGTAATATCATGCTTCTTGCAGATGATGGGGACCACATGATCAGCTCTTCGAATGCACATCGTTTCTTGTATGCACGAGTACTAGGCGCGTACCATGCAAACGTCATCTATGTTGGCCCAGGGATACATGATTATAAGCCTCGACGCTTTGACTTTTTGTGGGTGCGATGGTTCAAACTTGTTAACCCAGCATCCTCAGGATGGAATAATCTCATGTTGGATGCTGTTTCCTTTCCTCCTATGGACCGGGACCATTCCTTTGGCTTTGTAGATCCTAAAGATGTTTTGCGCGGGTGCCACCTTCTGCCAGCATTTGCAAAAGGAGAACAGCATACTGATGGAGTTGGTATATCACGGTGTGCCAAAGATCGGAAAGATTACAAAATGTACTATGTTGGCCGGTATGCATCATATTGCTCTGCTGATTCTGGAATGAGGCTAACACTTCCGTGAATCATTAGCTTTTCTGAGCGGGATCTGATGATGCGCTATCACTGGGGCTTGGGAGTTGGCCATCGTTATGCATATCAACCTACATCCACTTTTCGCTGTGACTCTGAAAGTGAAGACGAAATGGTTTTAGATTTGGACCTAGATAAGGGATCAGGTGGAGAAAAGCAGGTTCAAGACGCAGACAGCGACAACTACGATTCAGATCATCCTGAGTTTGCTCTAGAAGACCGTGAAGTAGAAGGTTGGACAGATGAAGAATCTGATCATTCAGCTAGTGGATCAGATGGCAGCTACAGTGAGGGCGATGACTGTGATGACATGGAAGATGCAGCCTCAGATTAGACTGATTAGTATAGAGTATATGTATCACATTCAAGTTGTTTCAAGAGATATTATTGGGCACTCAAGTTCAAGTACCCGGTTGATACATCTTCACAATGCTATGGCCAGCTTGAGCCCCATGCCCAGTTGTTTCTCTGATAGGAGCATAGTAAGCACTAATACCTCGTCCCCTGCCAGTGATCCCCAGCATTTCCACTAGTAATTTGACTTGGAGGCCCTCTGCTGCCTTCACTGGCACTGGCACTCAGGCTGTTGTTCCTCGAGGTCCTGGTCGGAAAAGACCTAGTCAATCCAGATGATCATCTACAAACCGACAGCCTGATGTTACAGCCCTAGATTTACTTCCCATTTAGATAGTATTTCGACTCAGAGAGCTACAGCACGAATGCTAGTGCCGCAAGGCTTCGGCACTGCAAATCTCGCAGTCAGTACTAGTACTTATCAAACCATGATTTCCTTTTAGTAGTCATTCACTGTTGTGGATATCACATTGGCTTCTGTTATGTAGGACCATCAACCGTGACTGATTATGGATATTATAAGGTTATTACTAGCCATTGCCTTGGCCGTACTAGATGATCTGAAGTGTTTTCTACTACTGCCAGTGTTTTTTTTTTAATTAAAAAAAAACACAACTACTATTCGCACATGTCCTCTTCGTAACAACTTTGCCGAGTCTTGCTTTAGTAATTGAGTCACTCCCGGGCCTCGGGCTGGTCACTGGCAGGACTTGACTCGCCACTGATTCCCGCCTTATTACTTCCGAACGGCGAAGGCTGCCGGTCATTCACGTGCCTTGGCCCTTCAGTGTTCACGGTAGGGTTGCGGAAATAATAGGTATTTTTTACGGTGCCTTTATTTACCGGTCTTGAATTTACCAGTAAATTACTGGTAAATTACTACCCAAGATTCTGAAGTAGTAATTTACCAAACACGTGCAAGGTAAGTCCATCACATGATAGCATTGATATTTAGGTACTACATCATAGTACATGTACTAGTACTAGTGCTAGGTAGTACTAAGTAGGATGTAGGTCAGTATTGGTCAGTCATGTATAGCCTGAGTATACATTACAATTGGGTCGGGAACAAAATTGTGATGTCGATTACTTGCATCAAATCACATCTTACATAATGTCATTACATAAAGGCAAACCTGGTGTTGATTATGTGTCGTCATGATTTCGAAAATCCTAGTAGATGGCGAGAATGTAAGCATAGAGAACTTGAATTGCCAACAGGAAATGTGGCCATGAAAATGCGCGAGCGCCGGAAATTTTTGACACCTAAAAAATGCCTACCAAAAAATCACGTGAATCAATCACATGCAATGTTTTACCGGTAATTTACCAGGCCGGAATATTTTCCGCAACCCTAGATCACGGACATACATCACATGATCATGGTAAAGCATGACCCGGAAGTTGAATCTGGAAGTTGAATTGGAGTTGTTCAATTTTTTTTTCACTGGCATTCTTGTCAGGTTTTCTCAGTCTTTCTATCATTTCTTACTCCAATTCCATTTCGATCACAGGTTTGACTTGCCGTCACCTGTTTTGAGTTTGACTTGTCGTCACTCATCGTATATCACCGTGTCAGTTGAACCGCCCCCCCGCAGAATCAGAAGCTGTTAAACAAGCTTGGGAAATTATAACAAATCATCGAAGATGTCTGAGATTCTCAGGGCTGAGCAGCTCCTGAGATTCAGGGTGGAGAACAGTAAGTCAGTTCTTTAATGTCTGCATCCTACTACTCATGGTGTTTTAGGGTGCATTAGAGCGACCGACGGCAAGGTTGGGGCACTTCTCCTCGACGGCACTTATTTCCTCACCAGTCCTAACCGAAATCGCATCCCTAAGCCACCGCTCGGTAATAATCGCCAAGTTTTCCTGCGTGAAAACAGTTTATACGAGGAAGATGACCCTTTGCGTTGGCCACAGCCTTACAATGCCGTTTATTGTCATCATGGCGCCATTCCCTCTCCTGGCCCTCTCTCTGCCCATTTAATTGTGGTACCAGCCCACAGAGTATGAGTCTTGGTAGTATGTCTAGACTACCCGTCAATGGGCCCGAACCTCTTCATTATCCTTAATACATGTTACTGTGCTCGTCGATATACCTGCCTTGTTAACGCACCTCTCTCTCGTCTACGCACAGCCCTGTTTTCGTGAACGTACCTCCCGGATCCCCCTTTGCGCCTGTTTCCGTTCCTGTCAGCATCTGTCAATGTAGCTATGCTCAATGTGACCCCGCCTCTCCTCCTACCCTTCGCTGCACTGATTTCTAGTCATATCTTAGTTTTAATCCCCTATCTTAGTTTTAATTCTATATCCTAGTTTTAATTTGCACAGTCTCCTGCAGGCATCCATCGGAACACTCTTTGTCCAACTTTGTCCAACTTTGTCCAACATTTTCACTACGTGCAGCGCTGTCACTATATTTCACGTTCTGATTTCTGCATCAAACGTTTCTATTCGTATCATGTACGTTCCAATTACTATTCAGCAGACACCATGTACATATCATCTTTTAGGCCTATGCGTGTTTACTCCATTAGCAAATACCGTCCGTCCTCGATCACACAATGCTTCTTCATCAGAGCCCGTGTACTTGCTGCCATCGACGAACATCGCGATCACATTAAGGCATGCATCGGCCGTTTAAGCAAGTACCACTGGGTAAATTGGTGCGTCGTTTCCTGTCTTTCTCTTTTTCAGTTACGGGAAGTTCTTTGTGTAGCTACCACAAGCACAAGTCCAAGAAAGGAACGAGGAAGTCGAGGAAACACACTCATTGGACCATAAGGGCTTTCTATTACGGAACGTCGGTCTACACTCTGCATGTCTACCCGTTTCTTGACTCGGAAAATTTTCATAATGGCGGAAGCAGTTGGAGGGGGCGGTTACTTAACAGAAAGCGTTATGATTCCCTATTGTAAGGTAACGCCGTTCTTTATTCCCTTGAAATCTGGTTACTAATCCCATCGACAGATAGCTACATGATTGTAAAACTGTTGCATATTTTAAATAGTTCTATCACTAGTATTATATGGTCGCGCCCTGTGGCTCGGTTGCAAAAAAGGAAAGGAAAGGAATTAGTTTCTTCGTTGTCAATGTGTCACTTACTGTACACGTTCTAGGCTCTCTAATGTGTGTCAAATGTTCTTATTGCAATCCCAATTCAACTCTTGTCCAGCAACACAAGACATGGAGGACAGTGGGATTCCGTGATGGAGTTCTCTCGAAAATGTTACTTGGACGGCTCAGAGTTGTTCCATCCACTCCTCGGGCAGACGGTTGTGAGCAGGATGTCGTTGTCGTAGGACTCCCGCCAATTGCAAGAAAGTGAAAGCAACATAAGTATTGTTAGTGGTTGCACATCGGACCATGTACTAGGGCACGCGATGTGGAGTAGAACTCTTCCAATTTATTGTCTTTCTTCAAAGTAAGTCTTTCAAGTTTTCGACATGTTTCTTTTCTCAAAAATTTGATGGCTTGGTCTCATTGCAAGTCTGTAGAACCATTTCCCTTGACGTTTGGAGTATTGAATGCATTGGCTGTGAAGTTGATGAAAGTGAAAGAAAGTTTTCTTTGTTGAATTGCTTCAACATTTTTGCTGCAGATCTTTTTTGAGATAATTGCATCCATACGGTTCATGATACTTATATTATAACTTGTCGTTTTATGTCGGAATAGTAGTATGACCATCATGATACTACTATGCCCTGTCATATATACATGATGGCTACCGTGACATTGTTACCACACCTGTTCGAGCACGTGAAATGTATTCTTCTGTCGCAAGTGCCATTTCTTTCTTATATTATAATTCAAAAGGACGACATACTATAGGAATTCAGGTTGCAGGCAATTGCAGATATGACAGTCACCGTTTGGATGGTGTTGGCAACATAGACAGTCTCGTAGGCGGATATCAAATTGTAAACACTAAGTATTACATAATTAAAATTTTGAATCGAGCCGAAATTTAGGCTCACGTGCAAATATGTTGGCGTTTCTTAACTCCGCCATCGGTGGAAGCCGCAGTGACTCAGAGTTACCGTTTTGAACTTGACAAGCTTGACAGTTGAACTTCACTTCCAAGTCCGAGTCACAGATGGATGCCCATCCAGCTCTCTTGCTGTCCTTTTTTCTTCTTCAAGGCTGTGGTTAGGTCTGACTATTTGTCACCTGCCCTGAGTCTGACTTTTCGTCACTCAGGTCTTTGTCATCGCAACTTGAACAACTACAAGGTCCTACTCGTTTGAAGCATAACTTGTGCCACCTGCTACTGTGTAGGTCCTCTCTAACATCCTCTTGGACTGGAGTTCCCATTGATGATAAAACAGTGGAGGACAAACTTTATAGGCATCTGCGTAAATCCTGAGTATATTTACACTCTTGCACTTGAAAACTGACCTCTGGTGGGGAAGGACTTCGCCAGAACATTTGGCTTGGTATCCTTTTGCTCCAGGGACACTAAATGGCAGTCAAACATGAATTGTGGCTGATATGTCTCAGAAACGATGACTAACCCAAGATCCACATCGACTTTCCGCACACTCAGCTACGTGCTCTCCGGCGAAGGGTCCAAATACCGGCATGTATATCGCTGCCTCTTTGAAGACAGGTTCTTCCCTGAGTGGTTGTATCAAATGGACATAAACAGAATGGACTCACGATGGTTGCGTAAATCAGACGGTGCACTAATTGTCGTCCGTTAACGGGCCTATGAAATTTTCGAAAAGTGTTCTTATGTGTTAGTTTGCCAGTGGCTACAGATTTTCAATTGTTATGACAGGTTTGTCAGGGTCCTCATGACTCAGGCAAAGCCAATGACTCATTGTGACCCAGCTATAGGGGCATTGTCGCTTAACCTTCGAACCGCGTGCCTCTTCCTACAACATCTGTTTAGCTACTTTGACGGGAGATGAAAACTCTCCTCTCAGCGGCAATAAGGGGCCTGACCAAGTTTTGCATGGCTAATTCAATTTCAATTTCGTTACTTGTCAAATGACCTTGAGGTGTTTTATCTCACCTTAAATATTTAAGATCATGTGAGTTTTGTGAGCCAATCATATCTACAGTGAGACTGATCAGTATATACAGGCTCCAGCGCCCAAATGACAACCATCGTCATCATCGACGCTGGCTGTCAGGCATAGTCTTTGACTCAGACAGAACATTTAAGCTTACAAAAGAACGGTACAGTGACGTGCCTCAACTCCCCGTTCCTCCACTTCACTTCGAGTTACCTCAACAATTTTTTTAGTTTAAATTTTTTATCTACTCATCAACACACTGGGTACAACAGGACAGGACTGCCAGGCAAGTAGTTCCATTTCTGGGCTTCAAGATGTCGATGGTTACTACAGAGAGTTTACAGCTCTATTCACACTGCTCCTAGCTACGTCTTCAATCACGATAAACGAAGCGAACCTTCTATTTTACAAAGGTATCCCAGATTTGATGCGCAAGAAAGTCAAACCGAACACTCCTGAAGCTCACCAGACAGCCACTCAGCTCTGCCATTCGCCAGCATGCTCGGTTACCTTAGACGCAAGTTTGAAAGTGCCAACACATCTCGACGCCCTTGCAACTCAACTACGAGCAGGAATTCAAGCTGTCAAGAACGAGCAAGGGAACTTAATGCCAAGAGCTTCGGTTCACTAAACATTACATCAAGCTGATGGCTTCATGTGTCTGACCCCGCGGAGGAATTGTACTGGACACTATGCGGATTTATAGATGGGGAAAGTGTTCATACTTTCCACGTCTTTGCATACGGGAGGATCACAGACTTGCTCTACAACGGTGGTCTGCATCTCCAAGCTCACCTCCCATGGCTGGGAGATACTGGAGGGACCATGTCCTTGATCATCGTGCTTATCACAGGTTGTGAGCGAAGTTTATAACTAATGTTTTCCCTGAACTCCTGCTATCTTTTTTAGTGATGTCTTTTGGTGCTACGCGAATTTCTGTTTCAAGCATATCTCCCTTTCTCCTATTTTGGCATCAAAATGCTATCAGTGCTGCCATCATTATCCGAAATGCTCATAAGTGAGGTACACTATATATTCCCATCATATTTTGTGGATTCCTTGTGTCATTAACCATGGCATGCCAAAGACCGTTGATGCTTATGGTGGATTTGCCAACTAATAGTACTACTAGTAGTAAGTCTAGAAAACCAGTACACACTAGGCTAGGGATTCTAGTATCTATTATACTATGAGGCAAGTGTCTTCTGTGAGAAACAATGACTCAGATGGGCTTCAGGAATTGAGTATAGGCTTACTTTCCAGTCCAAGTCAAACACGCAACATCAAACGAAACTACTAGGAGTACCGTACCACCACGACCAACAAGAGTTATCGCTTGTGAGTTCGTTTTTGTTCTATCTTACGTCCTACAATGAGCATCTTCTCAGTTTATCTTAACCTCATGTTCCTCCCCATCTATGCTATTCATGTCTTTCGACCTAAACTATCTATTGGTTGTTTCCTGGTGCGCTGGTGCATTCGAAGCGCGATCCGATGGCACCAGGCCGATATTATCTCGAAGATCGGACATCCCAGAAAGTATCATTGGGTGATCTGGTGAGTCAATTATTTATATGTTCAGTTCTTCCTGGTTGACCTCTTTAGCCGAAATCTTCACCGTTCCCCCCAAGGATCGTGGATGGCAACAATTTTCAAACACTGGACGGTCCGTGCCTTTAAAGCGGGCTCCTCCCATTTCTACACCCTTCATGTCTTTTGCTTCTTGCCGCCTGAGAACTTTCATAACGGTGGGAAGCACTGGGTTTCTCGTTCTCTTCCCCGTAATGCATATGGCGAAATCTGATGGATGTGGTCAGTCATGCAAATTTTATTTTCTACGATATGACTCTGACTGGCTGCTTTTATCGAAGACACATAGGATATAAAAGGGCCAAAAAGGTGGGATGCTGGTAAGTTCCATTCGATATGCGGTGTGATTCTGGTCTCTGACAATCACCCAACTCCAGTTTACAAATGTGTAGTATAATAAAATCCATATGAGTAGTTGTTTGAATAGCTAAAAGACTTTAATGATGCGACATGAACATAAAATCGAGTATTCTCATATAATCTGCTAATACTATGAATTCATGATATTTCCAGGTCGAATTCGTGTACCCGCCCAGCAGCACAGGACTACCAGCATTGACAGGGCGCCTCCTCAACCTCAATGAATGAAGAAGATGATGGGATGGGCGGGTCTGAGTCAGCGTGAGAATGGTCGCGCCATTCCTTTCCCTGGAACAGCTGGTGTAGGGAGACGAGGGCTTAGGGACGAGTGTAACACAGTGTGAGCGCGCCAAACCCATAGCCGTAACCCTACCATCATCGCTTACTACCGCGACTACGAGTAGATTCCTGTCTCTATTCACCCTCCGACAACGTCAGCTCAAACCGAAACAGTCTGTACTACCAGCTGGATTGCCACTCAGAGCTATTCCGTCCCCAGGGTGCTTTCTGATAGCGGAGCCCCAGAGAGGTGGATGGCGATGGGGACGCGTGTTCCCGGACCGACAAGGAACGAGCGGTGGACGACGAAGAAGTGGGCATATGGGATTTTGGGTCGACTTTTCTATGTCTGCTTATTTCTTTGCATTATCCTCTTGCCTTGATTTTTTGATACAGGTCAGAGATCATTCTTAGCTTCCAGCCATGACGCAAGCAGTGTCTTTGCACAACACTTCATGACCAACTCTGCATCTGAAATCCTCATCACGTATCTGACACAAGTATACAACTCTACGTCGCTCAGGCTGGCAAGGCGACTGTCACAAAGTAAGTCTCAGAGCGGTTTCCAAAACTGATGGGTGCTAAAGGTAGCCTGTTGGAGTGATGGGGGATTTGGGCTCAGATCCAACGCTTGTGAGTACCCTAGCCATTCTTCCCCTGTAGGATAAGAACCAAGAGTCTTAGGCCCATTCAAATATTGTGCAGTGCGGCAATGGTGACACTTGAAAAAAGCCTGTATCTTGTATTTACATTTTTCGCTGAGTAGTCCCTATTGTCATGTTCACTCACACCTCATTATGACATCAAGCCTAAATCGACATGGACGCTCCTCAAACCAAGCATCGAAACATTTGTATTGAGCTTTGTGTTCCCCAAAATCTCGTTCAACATGACAAAACAAACACTATGGGAAGAAGATCCCTTTGATCACGTTCCCATTTCTGTTGGGAAGTCATTTCTGTCTACTTTTATTGCCACCCGCTATTCACTGCACAAACAACTAGGGCGGCCTTTACTTGGACAAGTACGAAAACTTTGTGTCCCCTGAAAATCAATCTCAGTTTTGCTTTGCACTCTTGGTCTGACACCCTTGGAACAATTTTATGAGAGTCTGTTGGATTTCTTGGATGATCTAGAAGAGAAGGATGAGGTTGTTGATTTGTTGAATTGGAATTGGCATGTGTTTCCAATCTTTTATTTGTCACATTGGCTTGGAATCTTATTCATTCCTTCTGATAGCCAGATCTTTCCTTCTATGTCAGGCATGAACATGGAGTAACAAAAGAAAGCTTGCTAAATTGAAGGAGCCCTGCAGCAGGTACTGAATGTGGGGGCATCATCAGCTATGAGCAATTTTTAGATAAGGATAGAGAATAAGGATAGAGATTGATAATTAGACCAATACTGATTGCTTTTGTATATTCAACTGAGCATGTGAGAGATCTGATCAGAGAGCTGGCACTGTCATGCCCTGGACCATTCTTGTCAGTCTGTATGTTATGATCTGAACTTGCCATTCTGGTACCAACCTTTCGGTTTCCTGCTCCAAGATGATTGATGACCAAGTGGTAGTAACATTCTTGTATGAGACCGCCTTCACCCAGCATGTTGCCAATCCCTCATACTTGTATCTCTGATGAGCTTTTGCAATATACACTTTTCAGTATAAGAATGCTCCATTGATAATAGTCTTGTTTATGTAGATCATGTATCATTTTTCTGACCTTCATGATAAGTTTTGCCTGCTCTGTCATATAGTTACCCACTGTTCAGCAGCATCATTCTGAGACTTTGTGGTCTGCAAATATACTTCTTGAAGATCTTTTCAGTTCATCACTGCTAGGCAGCTGCTGATCACTTGACTCCTCCTGTTTATAATCTGCCACTTTTACCATGCTTTTAGTTTTGAACCCCACAGGTTCATTTCTGAAGAATACTATCAAGCACTCACTGGCTGGTAGCTGGTGGTCAGTTGAGCCCTCCTGTCTCACCTGGCAAAATCCACCACTGCTACCATCCTATATAAACCTCGAGACTTCAGTTGATTTT
>Ga0209624_10000276_pt1 | contig 45633 bp, 36 predicted proteins | sample JacPinW_OM2H0_O1_FD_188565 | JGI IMG/M metagenome (GOLD analysis project Ga0209624, IMG submission 188565) | Forest soil microbial communities from Algoma, Ontario, Canada - Jack Pine, Ontario site 1_JW_OM2H0_O1 (SPAdes) (version 2) | ecosystem: Environmental > Terrestrial > Soil > Boreal...
GCCATGCGCTCCGATCGGGTTTACCGCAAGGCGCAGAGTATCGAGGCGGCGCGGAAGGAGATAGAGCTTTGGTCAGGGCGGCAGTTTGATCCCGATATCGTTAAGGTTTTTCTCGAAATGCCCGACAATATATGGGAAGACTTGCGGGCGGACATCAATGCAGCGAATGCATCTTTCCCGAAGGTGTAGCTAAGCCGTATTTCCGGCGGCGAGCGGGCATCGTTTTCGCTGGATCGCCACATCCAACCGAAGAAGTGAAGGTAGTTCAAACGGACCCGCTACGGTTGCGTCCGCCGTTCGCGGGGTGCATGGCCCGTTCCCGCCAGGGTGCGCCTGTTCGCGCCTGGCGGGCAGGGTAAAAGGTCAGAGGTTAGCGGTCCGATTGCAGAGGTAAAAGCTCATTTGCAATCTGACCACTTACCTTTGACTTTGTCTTTTTTTGGTCGCAATTCGTGAAGCTAGGCGCATTCTAAGTACGGGGGTGTAGCTTAATGAGACCTACCTTCGTCACGTTTTGCGCCGTTCTCGTTTTCAGTGCCTTCTCGAATGCGCAGAGTCCCACGCTTAACGCTCTGCCTAACACGGTTTACGTCGGCGCCGAGGGCTCGTTTCAGACCGCACCGGATACCGCGCTCATACAGTTCAACATTTCGGCTCAGGCGGAGAGCGCTAAGGACGCGTATGAACAGGCTGCCAAGCAAGCCGAGGCTACGCGGCAGGTGATGCGCGCCAATGGTATCGATCCCAAGGCGGCGGAGATCGGGTTCTTCTCGCTGAATCCGCAATACGACTGGAAAAATCCGAAGCACAGAGTCGTGGGCTACCAGGTGACGACGAGCGTCAGTTTGAAGCTCAAGGATTTTTCGAAGATCGGGCCGGTGACTCAGCAACTGGCGGATGCGAGCGTCGGCGAGAGCCAGTCGCTGAGTTATACGCTCGACTCGACCGAAGAGGCGAAAAGCCAGGCTGTAGCCGACGCTTACCGGCGCGCCCGCGCCTCCGCCGAAGCGCTCGCCAAGGCGAGCGGGCGCGTGCTCGGCGAACTCTCCTATGCTTCGGTGGATACGTCGGAGAATATTCGCGTGCTCGCTCCGATTCCGCGTCGTGTGATGGCTATGGGAGCGATGGCCGCGCAGACTCCGGCTCCTACTGAGGAATTCTCTCCGCAGAACGTGAAGATCACGGCGCACGTGAATGCTATGTTTGTTTTAAAGTAGCTCGTGTGGAGCGGACACTCTCATCTTTGAAGGATGGAAGAAAAACGAAAGCGGAAGGAAGCGATTAACCGCGTTAGCGCAGGCGATTTCTCAGCCCTTCCACAAATCCCTTTGCTCTGGGACCGGGATCCACAGCAATCAGGGCGAACATTAGCGCAACTGAGATCGACGCCGTGATGGCCATGGTTTTGAGAAAGCCAAAACCAAAATGCGGAAGTGCCATGGCTGCAATAACTGTGCACGGCACAAATAACCGATGGATCCATGGTTTGTGCGGCGGCCCATCTTCAAATCCCTATCAATGAAGGGACGCTAAGCGCGTTGCGGAGGCTACTCGTTCTGAACTACAACCTCGCGCCGCGAGGTGATGCGGCTGGCATCGACCGTCACTTCGCGTTGAATCTCCATTTGAATCGAAGTACCCGCCTCGAGGCGCACGTCGGCGCCTCGCGAAAGCATGCCGATGGCTAGGCCCGCAGCTCCTCCGGCGGCTGCGCCGATTCCAACGCCTTTCAGCCCGCTGGTCACGCCGCCGATGGTCGCTCCCGTGGCTGCGGTGCCGGCGGCGGTCTCAGCTTTTTTCCCGGCGTCGCTATCCTGCCGAATCGTGCCTTCGGAATCTTTCATCGAGGTCTTCTCTGCCCCAGGCGTATTTTCGATGGAGCCGCCTAGGAGCACGGTGTATCCGCTCGGATAAATCATCGAAGTGAAGTGGATGAGAACTTCGGCGCGGCCCTTGAGGTGGCCGCCGCGCTGCACACGCTCGATCTTGCCCTGGATGTAGGTCCCGGCGGGAATCACGACGCGCTCGTTCACTACAAAGGGGAACGCGGTTTCGGCGTAAACGGGATCGCCGTCCTTCGCGGACTTCGTCGAAATCGCCTGCTTCAGCGAGAGTGGGATGGAGGTTCCAGCGGGGATAGTCAGCAGAGATTTCTCGGGCTCCGGGGAGGTCTTCGCGGGGGCGGGCGGCGGCGACGATTGGGCAAACGCCATTGCGGTCAGGAAAGCGCAGATACAAGCAGCGCAGATTTTCATGAAAGCTACCTCAACGAACTTAGTCACTCGGCTGCAAACTCAGATGCGCGTAACTTAGGTGCGAGTTAGCTCGAACCTCATTCCGACCGCGGTTGGACATTTCGCGAGCTAACCTTAACCGCTCGTCTTGCGCGAGCGGTTCGCCAACACGTTGTCCATGAACTGCGACTGGAGTTTTTGTGCGCAGCCCTCGCCGCAAACGTGCATGGCGCCTTGCTCGACAGCCAATTTTTCGTCCCACGGCGCGAGGTGCATGACCGGCATTTCGTAGTCGCCAAACGAACTCCACATCACCCACCAGCGGTCGCTGCCGCCTTTGAGCACGCCGCAGTTCGGGCCAGCACAACGGTAGAACTGAGTTGGAATAAGGAGTAAATTCTCGGTCATTTTCAGGTTCAACCTTGTACTCCGCATTGTAGCTTAGGGTTCGCGGAGAGGCTACGGATTAGAGATTGACGAATACGGGATTTCTAACCGGGTTCGAGAGCTTGAACCACCAAGGACACGAAGGTAGCCGGCGCAGAGATTGCTGTTGTACGGCCGCTATTTGTATAACAAATACTTTTCCCGCATCCGAATAAATGTGTCGAGCCGCTCCTGCCAGTCCTCGGCGATGCGCCTGGGATCTTCGCCGGACTGGATGGCGTCGTAGACGGTTTGATTGGACAGGAGGTCCATCATCTTCTCGAGTTTGAAATCGTTCGGATAGAGCTTATGCAGCGCCGATGCCAGTTCAATGCCTAATTCGGGCGAGTCCAAAGTGTTTCGATCAAGGACGATCAGGTTCACGCCCTCGCAGCGCTCGCCGGCAAAGTTGCTCGACGAGGGAGTAAAAACAATTGGGACGAAGCGGACACTTTGAATGCCGCGCGCGTTCATGTAAGTGGAGAATTCGCGAGCTTTAATCCAGGGCGCACCCACGACTTCGAAAGGGGTGTCGGTGCCGCGACCGACCGAGACATTCGTGCCTTCGATTTCTGCCACGCCGGGATAGAGGATTGCCTCGGTCACACTGCGCAAATTAGGCGAGGTATTGACCCACGGAAGGCCGGTCGAATCGAACCAGTCGCCGGGTTGCCAGCCTTCCATGGCGACGACATCGAGTCGGGCGCCGAGGTGGCGTTCGGCATTGACCATTTTGGCGAGCTCGCCCAAGGTCATTCCATGGCGGACGGGCTCGGGAAAGTAGTTTGTAAATTTTTCGGTGCCTTCGTCGGACATGGGGCCTTGAACGAATGAGCCGGTGATGGGATTTGGGCGATCGAGAATGACGATTTCGACATCGGCCTTCGCGGCTGTTTCCAGAAAATATCCGATGGTGGCTTCGTAGGTGTAGAAACGTGCGCCTACGTCGGCTACATCGATCACGACGGCATCGAGGCGTTTGAGCACATCCATGGGCGGATGGCGTGCCGCGTCGCTGCCTCCATACACGCTATAAACAGTAACTCCTGTGGCAGCATCTTTTGTGTTTTTGACATCGAGCGTGTCGAGAGTTCCGGTCACGCCATGTTCGGGACTGAAAATCGCGTCGAGCGAAATTCCGGGTACGCTTGCCAAAATGTCGATTGTGCGCCTGCCTTCCGTGTCGACGCCGGTCTGATTGGTGAGCAGGCCGAGGCTGCGAGGAGCGCCGCCTTTTTTCGGATGGAGTGTCGCGAAATTCGTTTCCTCGAGTACATCGATTCCAGTTTTCACGATTCCGTTGCGCACCGCCAGTTTGCGAGCGCCGCTCTGCATTTCGTTGTAGCCGGTGATGGCGGCCAAGCGCATCTTCTCGGCTTCGGAGGGATCGAGGGCGAGCGCAGCGGCCACGGCGGTTGCCACTTTGGTGCGCAGCGACGCGGCGCTTCCCCGCTCTTTCGGCGGGCCCATTTTCATGTGCACGGCGTTCGTCAGGAGAACGATGTAAGTCTTGGTGGTGGGATCAATCCACAGCGAGGTGCCGGTGAATCCGGTGTGCCCGTAACTGCCCACCGGCAAGAGCTCTCCGCGATTGCTCGACAGCGGTGAATCGATGTCCCAGCCGAAACCGCGCAGCACCGTGCCGTTGACGGGCTGCTGCGGCGCGATCATCTTCGCAATTGTGGGCGAAGTGAGAACGCCGCGGCCGCCATCGAGGAGAGCCTGCGCGAAAATCGCAAGATCGTCGGCGGTGGAGAATACTCCCGCATGCCCGGCGACGCCGCCCATGCGGCGCGCGGTGGGATCGTGGACCACTCCGCGGAGCAGGCGATGGTTTTCATCTTCTTCGGTGGGAGCGATGCGCGGCTCCCATGAAGGCGGAGGATTGTATCGAGTCTCGTTCATGCCCAGTGGGGCAAAAACGTGTTGCTGCGCGTATTGACCGAGCGATTGGCCTGAAAGGCGCTCGACCAGGGCACCGAGCACGACGAAGTTGATGTCGCTATAGACGAACTGCGATCCCGGAGCGCGTTCCGCCGCTCCCTCGAAGGCCATTCGCTCGGCCGTATCTTTTCCCTCCCAGGGTTTGGTTAAATCCAGATCGGGAGCGAGGCCGGAATAATGCACCAGCAACTGGCGAATCGTAATATCCTGTTTGCCGTTTTGCGCGAACTCGGGAAGGTATTTCGCGACGGGATCGTTCATGCGAAATTTTCCCTGCTCCCAAAGCTGCAGGATCGCGGTGGTGGTGGCGACGACCTTGGTGACCGACGCGCAGTCAAATATTGTGTCGAGAGTCATCGTCTCGCGGCGCGGTTCGAGGGCGCGGTCGCCATAGGCCTTGCGATAGGCGACGCGTCCGTCGTGCCCGACGATGAGGACGGCACCGGGAATCTGTTGCTGGGCGATGGCATCGTTGATGATGGAATCAACGACGGTGAGGCGGGAGTCGAGTGAGGGTTGGGCGAGAGCGCCGGCTGACAATAACAAAACGCACGGGAAAGAGAATAGAAATGCGAACTTCAGCTGATCGATTGATGAGCGTTTCACGTCAATTGTGACTCTACATGAGCCGGGAGACGCGGCTCAAGCCCGAAGGTTACAAACGATGCTCTCAAAGTAACTCCCCGTCTGCCTGTATTGTTTTGCCTCTATCCTCCGCGTTTGCTATAACCCAAACAGTTCACCAAACGCCTTGAATCTGACGCTGCCGAATCGAGAATCCGGTTTTTCTTTCCTGGTGCGCAATTTCGCTGCCCAGGATGATCGCTTTCGCGGCGCTTTTTACATTTTGGAGAAAGCTATCGAGGCGCGGGCTTTCCCCGGCTGCTCGCTGGCCGTCACGTCCCGCGGAGAGCTCGTCGCTCACAAAGCTCTCGGGCATTTCACTTACGAATTAGGTTCGCGCGAGGTCGCGACTACAAGTCTCTTCGATCTCGCTTCGCTCACGAAGGTTGTGGCGACTACGGCGATGGCGATGTTGCTGTACGAGCGGGGAGTGCTCGATCTGGAAGCTCCCGTCGCTGCCATCGTTCCGGAATTCGCGGAGGAACTGGATGGTAACAGTTCTCCCCGGCGCGTTGTCACTCTGCGCATGCTGCTCGCGCACAGCTCAGGACTGCCCGCGTACGAAAAACTTTTTCTGCGCGTTAAGACGCGCGACCAGATTTTGCGAGCTGCGTTTACTACGGCTCTAACTGCGGTGCCCGGCACACGCGCCGAATACAGCGACATCGGATTCATCATTCTTGGAGTCGCGCTCGAACGCCTCGCCGATGAAGCGCTAGACGCATTCTGCCAGCGCGAAATCTTTGGCCCACTCGGCATGGCGCACACGACTTTCAATCCGGCATCGGCTTTGCAAGATTCGATCCCGCCGACGGCCCACGATCGCAGTTTTCGACACCGCATTGTTCAAGGCGAGGTGCAGGATGAAAACGCGAGCGTGCTCGGTGGGGTTGCGGGACACGCCGGTTTGTTCTCTACCGCCGAAGACCTCGCGATTTTCGCGCATGCCATGCTCAACGGCGGACACCCAATTCTGCGCGCCTCGACGATCGATCTATTTACGCGCCCGGAGTCGGCGCCTGACGGGACCTCGCGGGTGCTGGGATGGGATACGCCGTCGGCGCCGTCGCAATCGGGAAAGCATTTTTCGGCCCGTTCATTTGGACACCTTGGTTATACAGGCACCTCGCTATGGATCGATCCGGGCCAGCAGCTTTCCATAACTCTGCTGACGCATCGCACGTGGCCCGATTGCCAGAATCAGGCAATCAAGCGGGTGCGCCCGGCGCTGCACGACGCGGTGGTTGAAGCATTGGAGAACGCGTGAAGCCCGGAACGCCTGACCGCAAATCCCCGGAGCGCAAGAAGAAAACATCGGCTACGAAACTCGGGCGCCTCAGCACCGAGAAAACTAACTCCGCGTCTGCCGACCTCGATCGCAAATCCGCGCTTGAGATTGCCCGCATCATCAATCGCGAAGATGCGAAGGTCGCGGGCGCTGTGAAGCGCGCTCTGCCGCAGATTGCACAGGCGATTGATCTGATCGCCGCAGCGCTTGCTGATGGCGGGCGGCTGATCTACGTCGGCACCGGCACCAGCGGACGCGTCGCCGCGCTCGACGCGGTGGAATGTCCGCCGACTTTTGACGTCGATCCGCGCCGAGTTCAGTTCATAATCGCGGGCGGTCCCAAGGCTCTGGCGGCGGCGGTTGAAGCGGACGAAGATTCTCGCAAGCTGGGCCGTCAGACGATGGCGAAAAAGAAGCCGACAGGGAAAGATGTGGTCGTGGGTATTGCCGCCAGTGGGCGGACTCCGTTCACGGTTGCGGCGGTTGAGTACGCACGCGCGGCAGGTGCGACGACGGTCGCCGTCGCTTGCAACCGGAAGTCTCCGCTCGGCAATGCGGCGCACGTGTCGATCGTTGCCGAGGTTGGACCGGAGGTAGTGGCGGGCTCCACGCGCATGAAGGCGGGGAGCGCGCAGAAGATGATTCTGAATATGCTTTCGACGGGAGCGATGACCCGACTGGGTTACGTGTATGGAAATCTGATGGTCAACCTGCGGCCGAAAAACGAAAAACTGGCGGGGCGTGGAGTGGGGATTCTCGAAAAAGCAGCGAGGCTCGATTATCACGCCGCGCGCCGGCTGCTCACCGCTGCAGGCGGGCGAGTGCCTGTCGCCATGGTGATGGCCAAGGCCGGAGTCCCGCGTGCGAAGGCTCTAGCCGCGATCGACACGGCTGGCGGACAGGTCCGCAAGGCGATCGCGATCGCGAAACTCAGGTAATGCGGGGCCGCTATTCTGTTAGGCGTCCGCAGTTAGAATGAAATTTGCCTTGATGGTTCGGTGAACTGCTCAGCCATCGACCGATGTCTGCAACGGCGACTTATGGAAAGCAAAGATTTTCTGCGGATGTTTACGTACGATTCTTGGGCAAGTCGCGAATGTCTCGCCGCGATGCGCAGGGCTGGGCCCGTTTCGGAGGATATGATCGGACGCATGTCCCACATTCTTTCGGCACAGAAGCTGTGGCTCGAACGCATCGAGAAGCGGCCCCAAACCATGGCGGTATGGCCCGCTTTAACGATCGAAGATTGCACAACTCTGGCCGATGAGATGTCGTCAGCATGGCGAAACTATCTTATGCGGCTGGGGGAGCAGCCGGCGTCGAACCCGCTCGACGCCGAGATCGAATACCGCAACACCAAGGGAGAACTCTGGTCTAGCCGCGTGGAGGACGTGCTCACGCACGTGCTTTTTCATTCCGCCTATCATCGTGGGCAGATCGCTTTGCAGATGCGCGCCGCGGGAGCGACGCCCGCCACCACAGATTTCATTCACGCGCTGCGGCAAGGATTGGTCGAGTAGGATAGTAAGTTGCAACGACGCATACTAGTGACAAATGGATAAGCTCGTAATTCGCGGCGGCAATCCGTTGCTTGGCACCGTCCGCATCAGCGGAGCAAAAAATGCCGCCCTGCCTTGCATGGCGGCGGCTTTGCTCACCGATGAGCCGGTGATCATCGAAAACATTCCGCAGGTGCGCGATATTGAAACTACCCGCAAGCTGCTCGCCGCCATGGGGGCTGAGGTTGAGCTCGGCTACGGACGCGCTCATCATCGAACTACGATTTGCGCGCGCAAGCTGGCTGCTCCCGAAGCTTCGTATGAACTAGTCAAGACGATGCGGGCGTCAACGCTGGTGCTGGGGCCGCTCGTGGCACGCTGCGGCCGTGCGCATGTCTCGCTGCCGGGCGGATGTGCCATTGGCGCGCGCCCCATCGACCTGCATATCAAAGGGTTGGAACGCCTCGGCGCCAAGATTACGCAAGAGCATGGCTACGTTGAAGCTGTCACTGATCCACTCAAAGGCGGCCGGTTGCAAGGCGCTGAAATTGTTTTCGAGAAGATAACCGTCACTGGCACTGAAGACTTGCTCATGGCCGCGACGCTGGCCGAGGGCGAAACGGTGATGCAGAATTGCGCGCGTGAACCGGAGGTCGCCGATCTGGCCGCGCTGCTCAACGCCATGGGCGCCAAGATTCAGGGGGCGGGGACATCTACGATTCGCGTGAAGGGAGTAAGCAAACTCCACGGCGCGCGGCATCGCATTATTCCTGACCGCATCGAGGCGGGGACATTCATCATTGCGGCGGCGCTCACAGGCGGGGACGTCAATGTCGCCGGATGCGAACCCGCGCACCTGACTGCGATCCTTCAGAAGCTGACGGAAACGGGAGTGAAGACGGTAGTGAAAGCCGACTCGGTCCGCGTGATGGGAGATCAGCCGCTCGCGGCCGCCGATTTGACCACAGAGGAATATCCCGGATTCCCCACCGACATGCAGGCGCAATACATGGCGCTCGCCACCCAGGCGGCAGGTACGTCGATCATCACAGAGAACATTTTTGAGAACCGCTTCATGCACGCGCAGGAACTGGTGCGCATGGGCGCGAACATCAAGATCGAAGGGCGGCGCGCGGTTGTCCGTGGCGGAACTCCATTGAGCGCAGCCGCGGTCCTCGCTTCGGATTTGCGTGCTTCGGCTTCGCTGGTGCTTGCCGCCCTCGTTGCGGACGGCGAAACCATTATCGACCGGGTCTACCATCTCGACCGCGGTTACGAAAATATCGAGGAAAAGTTGAAAGGCGTGGGCGCCGAAATCCGGCGAGTGGGAAACATCTTCCCCAAGCGCGCCGCGGCCCCTGCCCAAGTGTGAGGGTAACCACAGTAACCTGCCGAATCTCGGCTTAAGCGGCCCTCCGCAAACGTCGGTTTCCTGCCTCTTCATCATTTTGAATCGCTGTAACTTCCGCGATTGCGTGACAATGACGCGCTGCAATCCGCGCCAACCACTGGATATGACATGCGCTTAGCTCACGCGTTCATCCTACCTCTTCGTATCTCTCCACATTTCTCCCCTAACAGCAGTCTTAGCTCGCAAAGAGCGCGTTGATCAAGTCGATCTCTCGGCTCGAATCGGAGCGTCGGGTATGACTTTCGTAACTCTGCCATCCTCCGTCGCGTGTGGGATAACTGACTTGCGGGGCGGCCTAAGTCCCAAAGAGCGAAGCACAGTACAGCGATTGACCCGTTGCTGCGAAGCGGCCGTGCTGCAAGGACCCAGTATATGAAGGTTGTTGTTCTGTGCGGTGGATTCGGAACCCGTCTTCGCGAAGAGACCGAATTCCGGCCAAAACCCATGGTCGAGATCGGGGGCCGGCCCATCCTCTGGCACATCATGAAAATGTACGCCCACTATGGGGTCCGCGAATTTGTTCTCTGCCTTGGATACCGCGGCAACATGATCAAAGACTACTTCTTGAACTACGAAGCCATGAACAGTGACTTCAAAATCTGTCTGGGCCGCGAATCGCAGATCGAATTCATGGGCGCGCATCGCGAACAGGGCTATGCCATCACCCTCGCCGACACCGGCCTCGACACCATGACAGGGGGCCGATTAAAGCGCGTTGCCCGCTATCTGGAAGATGACGACACGTTTCTGCTTACCTACGGCGACGGCCTCAGCGACGTCAACATAAGCACGTTGCTCGAGTTTCACCACCAGCATGGCCGCCTCGCGACCGTGACATCCGTCCCACCCATATCGCGCTTCGGAGTCCTCGAAACGGGCACCGATGGCAAGGTGCAGCGCTTCATGGAAAAGCCGAAGGCCAATGGCATGATCAGCGCCGGCTTCTTCGTCTTCAATCGCCGGGTGCTCGACTATCTGGACGGCCCGGAATGCGTCCTCGAACGGGAACCGATGGAGCGCCTGGCCCGTGAAGGTCAGCTCATGGCCTATCGCCATGACGGCTTCTTCTACGCCATGGATACATACCGCGAGTATCAGCACCTCAACGAACTCTGGGCGAGCGAGCAGACCCCCTGGAAAGTGTGGGCCGAATGAATTCTTTTTGGCGTGATCGCTCGGTCTTCGTTACGGGAGGCACCGGACTGCTCGGCTCGTGGCTCATCAAACAGTTGCTCGAAAGCGGTGCCACCGTTGTCTGCCTGGTGCGCGATTGGGTTCCACAAAGCGAACTCGTGCGCAGCCGCCACATTGAGCAAGTGAATACCGTGCGTGGCGACATTCTCGATCGGGATCTCATTGAACGCACGCTAGGCGAATACGAAGTCGAGGTGGTGTTTCACCTAGCGGCGCAAACCATCGTTGGAATCGCCAATCGCAATCCGATATCGACCTTTTCCACCAACATTCAAGGTACATGGACTCTGTTGGAGGCTTGTCGCCGCTCTCCGAAAGTCTCGTCGATTGTAGTTGCATCTTCCGACAAGGCCTATGGCGATCAGAAGCATCTTCCCTATGACGAGTCGATGCCGCTGCAGGGGCGCCATCCCTATGATGTCAGCAAATCGTGCGCGGACTTGATCGCTCAGACTTATGCGGTCAGCTATAACCTGCCGGTCGCCATCACCCGTTGCGGGAATTTTTATGGCGGCGGCGATCTTAACTGGAACCGAGTGGTGCCGGGAACGATCCGCTCCATCATTCGCGGAGAGCGGCCCGTCGTGCGTTCGGACGGCGAGTTCGTCCGCGACTATTTCTACATCGAGGACGGCGCCGCCGCCTACATGCTGCTGGCCGAACGCCTCGCGTCTTATACCGCTCTGCGCGGACAGGCTTTTAATTTCTCCAATGAAAGCCAAGTCAGCGTGATCAAGATGGTGGAGTTGATCCTGCACAAAATGAAGTCATCTCTCCGCCCCGAAGTGCTGAACCAGGTAAGCAATGAAATTCGGCATCAGTACCTGAGCGCCGAACGCGCCCGCACCTTGCTCAACTGGCACCCGCAATTCACTCTCGAGTCTGGTCTTGATCGTACCCTGGCGTGGTATCGCGAATTCCTCGGAGCGCCGGCAGCCCTGGCGCACGCAGGCAAGGGATAACCCGGCCATGTCCCCGACAACGACACCCAGCAAAACTGCCAGCCAACTCCGCGATGAGATTCGCACGAAGGTAAGGGAATACTGCGATATCGCACTGGCCCCGCAAGCCTTCGTGCCGGGTCAGAGCAGCGTGCCCGTGTCAGGCAAAGTGTTGGACAGCACCGATCTCGAACACCTCGTGGACGCCTCGCTCGACGCGTGGCTCACGACGGGCCGCTTTGCCGCGCAGTTTGAACGCGAATTTGCCGCCTTCATGGGAGTGCGCTGTGCCTCGCTGCTCAACTCAGGATCGTCCGCCAACCTCGCCGCGCTTTCCTGCCTGACTGCTGCGTCACTCGGCGATCGCAGGCTGCGTGCCGGAGACGAAGTCATTACCGTAGCCGCCGGATTTCCTACCACGGTGAATCCGATTATTCAGAATGGACTTACCCCGGTGTTCGTCGACGTCCAGCTTCCGACTTACAACGTCGACGCAACTCAACTGGAGGCTGCCGTCTCGGATCGCACCCGAGCCATCATGCTGGCACATACGCTCGGCAACCCGTTTGATATCGATGCCGTCATGGCGCTGGCTACCAAGCACAATCTTTGGGTGATTGAGGATTGTTGTGATGCGGTCGGCTCCCTCTACAAGGGGCGCAGCGTGGGCACCTTCGGCCACCTCGCCACTACAAGTTTTTATCCGGCGCACCACATCACGATGGGTGAGGGTGGATGCGTGCTTACGCAGTCTCCCGCGCTTAAGAAGCTGGCCGAATCTTTTCGCGACTGGGGCCGGGACTGCTGGTGCGACCCCGGAAAATCGAATACCTGCGGTTGCCGCTTTGAGTGGAAACTCGGCGACCTGCCCGCCGGATACGACCACAAATATATTTACAGCCACATCGGCTACAACCTGAAAGCGACCGACATGCAGGCCGCAGTCGGAGTCGCGCAACTCAAGAAGTTGCCCGGCTTCATTTCCACCCGCCGCGCGAACTTTGCCAAGCTTCACGCTGCACTGAGCGATCTTGATGACATCTTCATCTTGCCCGAAGCGACAGCGCATTCGGACCCCAGCTGGTTTGGTTTTCCGCTCGCCGTGCGCGCGGACGCACCCGCGAACCGAAGCCAAGTGGTGCGCTTTCTGGAATCGAGAAAGATAGCCACACGTCTGCTATTTGCCGGCAACCTGCTTCGCCAGCCGGCCTATCGCGACATCCAGCGACGCGTAATCGGCGACCTGCGAAATACCGACATTGTCATGAACAACGTTTTCTGGATCGGTCTCTACCCCGGCATCAAGCAATCGATGATCGATTACATGGCGGAAACTTTTCATGAGATTCCCCGCGCCAGTTCGGCGGTGCAGGGCGCATAGGCTCGCGACGACGAGCAAGCAAGAAGCGTTCCATTCTCTCGAAGGGAGTACATAGCGATGCAACAGGAAAATAACAGCAGTTCAGCAGCAGATAACGAACAAGTCCGATTGGGTTCCAAAGTAGTCGGAACTGGACAGCCTTGCTATGTCATCGCTGAAATCGGAATCAACCACAACGGCGATATTGATCTGGCCAAACAATTGATCAACGTCGCGGTGGGCGCCGGTTGCAGCGCAGTCAAGTTCCAAAAGAGGACGATTGATGTTGTCTACTCAGCCGAGGAATTGGCGAAATCGCGCGAAAACCCTTTCGGACCTACCAATGGCGACCTGAAGCGCGGGCTTGAGTTCGGGATCGAAGAGTATAAGGAGATCGACCGTTATTGCCGAGAGGTAAAGATCGATTGGTTCGCTTCCTGTTGGGATGAATCGTCCGTCGATTTTATCGCGCGATTTGATGTCCCCTGTTTCAAGATCGCCTCGGCCTCCCTGACCGATGACAACCTGTTGCGGCATACCCGAGCAACCGGAAAACCGATTCTCCTCTCGACCGGCATGAGTACGATTGAGCAGATCGACCACGCCATCGAAGTCCTGGGTAAGAAGGACTTGATCATGATGCAGGCATGCAGCACCTATCCAGCGTATTACGAAGAACTGAATCTGCGCGTCATCAATACGCTGATCGACCGCTACCAGGTGCCGGTCGGCTACTCCGGTCATGAGACTGGATTGCCCTCAAGCGTGGCAGCGACGGTCCTCGGAGCCTGCATCATCGAGCGGCATATCACCCTGGACCGGTCGATGTGGGGTTCGGATCACGCGGCGTCACTCGAGCCCAACGGAATCACACGATTGGTTCGCGACATTCGGTTGATCGAAAAATCCATGGGTGACGGAGTCAAGCGCGTGCTCGATCGCGAGCAACCGATCATCAAGAAATTGCGCCGGGTGCTGGCCGCCCATGCATAAAATCAAGGCCCTAGCTATGGATGTGGACGGCGTACTCACCGACGGCGGTGTGTGGTGGGGGCCAAACGGTGAAGAATGGAAGCGCTTTCACTTTGCCGACATCATGGGCCTGTCGCTGGCGCGAAAATCGGGCATGGTGATTGCTCTGATTTCGGGCGAGAACAGTCCGCTCGTCGACCGGCTCGCCGGTAAATTCGGCATCGTCGACGTGCACAAGGAGTGCACGGACAAAGCCGCCGCACTGCGCACGTTCTCGGATAAGCACGGGTTGCGCATGCAAGAGATTTGCTTCATCGGAGATGATGTGAACGATTTGCCCGCGCTCAACATCGTCGGCCTGAGTGCCTGTCCTGCGGACGCGCGCCCTTCGGTCCGAAAGCGTTGCCAGGTGGTCACCAAACTCGGCGGTGGTAACGGCGCGGTGCGTGAGGTCGTGGATATGTTGGTCGCGTCGGCCAAAAGGGCGGCAAAGCCAGTTCGATAGGAGAACCTTCGTGTATCGTCCTCTTTAAAAGGCTCGATGGGACGGTACGGTGGATACGCTTATGCAATTTCTCAAGGACCATCTCGTCCGGCTTGGACCGAACAATTTGCTCGTTCAAGGAGCACTGCGGATGCATGGATTTCGTCACGGCTACAGGGTTGAGTTCGCGAATGATGCCATCACGCTCCGCAAAGCCCAGCGGGAAATGATCCTGAACAAAGCCCAGTATGTTCAGGTCCCGATCATGATGGAGTGTTACAACCTTTTCTTCGACAGCATTGAGGGTAAAGCGGTTGATGGCCGAACGATCCTGGACTTCTCAAAGCCCGGCCTGCAACGCTACCGCAAGAGTGGCACCGCATTTCTTTTTCCGTCGGTTCCCGAAGACGACGTAATGGACGCCTACACTCATGGCTACGCGCCTCAACCAGGCGACGTTGTTTGGGATGCAGGCGCACACGCCGGCGCCTCTTCCTATTTCTTAGCGCAGATGGTCGGACCGAGCGGCAAAGTCTATGCATTTGAGCCCGACCAGAATAACTATAGCTATCTCTTGCAGAACATCGAATTGCACAAACTGCACAATGTCATACCGGTAAAAAAAGCACTTTCAGGTTCCAGTGGTACGGCAGAATTTTGCATGGATGGCTCCATGGCCGCGGGGCTAACCGACTTTCTCAGGTATTCGGAAAGGGATAGATTTCAAAGAGTGGTAACCGTAAGCTTTGCCGACGCGTGCGCCGAATTCGGCGAGGTTCCGGCCTACGTAAAAATGGATATAGAAGGCGCGGAGGTCGCGACCGTCCAAGGCTCGCAGGATTTTCTGAGGGCGCATCCTGTCAATTTTGCCATTGAGAGCTATCACCCAGTCGATGGCGAGCTGACATGGAAATCTTTGGAAAAACTGTTTACCAGTATCGGATATGAAGTTTGGTCGTCAGACAAATTTGGACAGATGTTTACATGGGCGAAGCCGGTTTCGTGAGCAAGGTTCCTCGTCTGCTGCCTCGGACGGCGCCGCGAATTTGACTCGGCCACAGCGCGAGCGTTCTTCATTTCGCATGCAGCGTAACCATCGGGTTGGTTAATCCGAGGGAAGTCACCCGCTCGCGGATGCCTTGGGTATGCAGCAAGGTCGCAACGATAATGGGCGCCCTCCGGTTCTCCAACTGCTCGGGACGAATGATGGGTACGCCACGCAATTTTTTCCCGACATTGACGGGATTTCCATCCACGAATGCAGCCACCTTCGCATCTTTCAACGCCGTATCGCACAGGAGTTTCATCGTCAGTTGGCCCGTCCCCCAAACGATCACTTCTGCTGAAGATGCGAGCACACTCCGCAGCTGCTGATCGATTCCTTGCATCATGACGCGCGATTCATTGATGTAGCGCTGCATCTGCTCGCGAAATGCACCGTCGATGACCCAAGGTTGCTGAACAGCACCGGAACGACGTTCGTATCCGGTTTCGAGACCGGGGAACAGCAGGCCGGAAAACCCGGTCACCAGCACGCGTTTCTCAAGCACCGGAGTGAACTCAAACTGCGCCATTAAGTTGCGCAATGAGGTTATGTTGAAGTGATTGATGTGCTCGGTATTGATGTCCTGAAAGGGAGCGTGCAGGTAGTCCGCGTACCCGGCTGCATCCGGCACTTCGAGAAAGATTCGGCCGTTAGCGCTGCAAACGCTTACTAATGCCCCGATGGCGGACTTTACGTCAAGCACGTGCTCCAGTACCGACGTTAGTATCACGGAATCAAAACGGCCTATCTCCGCGGGAAGATGAGCAAGGTCTCCGCGATAGGCCTGACAGCCCCCTTGGCGAGTGTTTTCCACGCAGGCAGGAGAAGGATCGACACCAACGAGATTTTCAAATCCCAGGCGACGCAGCACTTGAAGCAGTCCGCCGTTGGCGCACCCTACATCGAGGATGCGAGCCTGCTTGGAAGGAATCTGGCTGGCAAACAGCGCTCCGGATTGCTCGAGGCGAGCGAAATCTTCTGGGGGAGTCGCCCCCGTCTGGGCTCCGGCGGGCTGCTCGTAAATCGAACAGGTGGCGTAGAACCTGTCATAGTCAGCCTGCGTTGCAGGCGTGTCAGCAAACACCATTCCGCACGAGGCACAGATCACGACGTCGTATTCATCCGGCAGCGGATAATCATCTGTGACCGCGAACCTTTGGTGATGCAGTACATCTCCGCGCTCACCTTCGCAAACCGGACAGGGCCGCGAAAGATTCTTCATGGCCGCCTTCTTTTGTCCACGTCAGGTCGACGCAACAGCCGAGATTTCGGAATGGCATAACAGACCAGATCCCAGCCTTCCACCAAATGAGGGTGCAGAAAGAAGCTGTAATGTGGATTGATGGATTGGATGAGGAGCGGGATCTTCCAGAGATGATCCTGTAGATGATAGGAGCAGATGGCAAGCACCGGAGAATACCGCTGGATAATTCCGCGCGCTCCAGTCAGTGCGTCCAGTTCAGCACCCTCGATGTCGATCTTTATGTAGGTCGGTTGCGCGCCGGAAAGAACCTGGTCAAGAGTGACGCAGTCGACCACCATGCCACCCTTGCCGACAGAGGAGGCTTCGTTTCCATCGCCGGAGAACGTCACCGTTCCGGTGTGGGCCCCCACGGCCGCGCGTTGCAGAGTGATGGATTCGCGTTCCGGACGCAGGGCAACGTCCTTTTCGAGCCTCTCGAAGTTAGCGGGATCGGGCTCAAAACTGTAGATCCTCTCGAAGGAATTCTTAGTTTTACCGACGAAGCTCCGGATGCTGTCGCCGTCGTAGGCACCGCAATCGACGAACACCTCGTGATCGGTAAGCGGGCAGAGTTCCAGCGGAAAATACATTGTGTGCTGAACGGGACTGTACAGACCATCGAATTCACCCAACAAACGCCAACGCAATTGCGTGAGATATTCACCTCGGGAGGCGTCGTCCGACCACAAATGGCCGGCGCGGCGCACTTCTTCCGCCTGTTGATGCACCCGGTGTGGCAGATCGACGGCGTAGTGCGGCAGGAAGGCCTCCGCACGCTTCCAAAAAAGCGGCGGGAACGTAACTACGTATCGGCAGCCCAAGCGGCGCAGCTGCGCTTCGCGCTGTGCCATCCGATCGGTAGCTTCTCCTCTCCAGATAGTGATGACAAAAGTTGCCTGATCGCCGTGAAGTCTTGCCGCGTCTTCCGGAGACAGTACTCTCACCCCTTCCACAGAGGTGTTCCAGAGGCGCGCATTGTTATCGATAAAAGCGATTGGTTCAATGTGGACCTTGCGCAGTCCGGCCAAAGTCTTACGACCAACACGTCCTGCGCCGAATAATACGATCCGATCCTTGGATGGTCCCGCCATCAGGTCGAATGCCGAGCGCTCCCGCGCGGTTGCCCCCGCCTCGCCTTCGGCAAACAACTCTTCCAGCGCCATAGTCAGGTCTTTGTCCGCCGGCCCGCTCACTTCAGAAACCATGCGCTCCCTCTCCGGCATCGCGGCCTTGGCCGGATGGTACTCTCACCAGCAACTCCTACCGCCGTCTACCACCAGGTTCGTACCCGTCATATATGACGATGCGTCCGAACACAGAAAAACAATAGCACCCTGATATTCGTTGATCGCGGCCATGCGTCCGAGCGGGATCAGGTTGGTCAGACGCACAACGAAATCTTCCGGCTGGCCGTTGTACACGCCACCGGGAGAAATGGCGTTGACGCGGACCTTCTTGTCGGCCCAATAGCTAGCGAGGTAGCGCGTTAGACCGACCAGCCCGGACTTCACAACCGAATAGGTGACCGGTTTAACGGGCTGCATTTGGTCCGGCACACCGGACCGCCGATAGATGCGCTGATCGGGAGCAATCAGCGCGAGATCCGACGCAACGTTGACGATGACCCCGCCACCGCTCGCGGCCATATGACTGCCAAAGACCTTGCTGCATAGGAAGGCGCCGGTCAGGCCGACGGCAATGTCGCCCTCCCACTGCGCCAAAGGAAAATTCTCCAGCCGCGAAAAGTTGACCTCCGCGCTGGCTTCCATCTTGGGATTATTAGCCGCGTTGTTAATGAGGATGTCGAGGCGTCCGAAGCGGTCCAGGACTTCAGCACGCAGCGCTTCAATTTCCGGCTGTTTGGTGATGTCCGCAGCGCAGCCGATGGCCGGAACGCCAAATTCGCCCGACAGCGCCGCTGCTTTTTCGCTAGCACGCGGTTTCTGAAGGTCGACCAGGACCGGGACACCGCCCGCCGCCGCTATAGCCCTGGCATGCTGTTCACCGAGTAATCCCGCGCCCCCGGTGATCACGGCAACGCGCCCGGATAAATCAAACAAACTCCCAACTTCGGCCATGCGCTCTCGATTCTTCAGGAAAGTTCCACTACACGGCCGGTTGCGATCGATTCTTTCGCAGCCAATGCCAGTTTGAGACTCCAAATTCCTTCCGCCAGGTCTACGACTGGTTTCCTTCGGGTTTTCACACAGTCAAGAAAATGCTGTATTTCGCAGATGAACAGTTGATTACGGTCCAGTTGCTCGCAGGTGTACCGATCCGCTACGTTTCCGTCTGCGCCGTAGAGGGTGACCGAAAGGGTCGGAAAATCGAGAAGGGCCTTGCCCGCGTCTCCGATCACCTCACATTGCCGCTGCGGCGGGCGCTGCAGATAGTCCTGCTGCAAGTGGACGGGAAGTGGCCTTCCGGCAAATTCGCACTTCATCAGCGTGCTGGCTACGTCCTCAACGTCGATCTCCAGATTACTCCAGTGCCCACCGATGGAGAACAAACCCTTAGCCTTGCCAAACAAGGAATAGAGATAGTCAAACTCGTGAATCTGCGAGAGGATTACCCCTCCGCCGAGATCTGCCCGCGCGGCGTACATCTGCCGGTAGTCCTCATAACGATGCCAGCCGGGCAGGTACTCACCAACCGCGGCACGAACCGCCAGCAGGTTGCCAAGCACGCCTGAGCGCAAGATTTCCTGCATGCGCAGAAAGCAGGGATGGAAACGAAGCTGATAACCGACCATGCCGATCCGTCGCTGCTTCTCAACCAAGGCTTGCAGTTCAGGCAACCCAGCAAGTCCATCCGATAGCGGTTTCTCCACGAACAGATCGCAGCCAGCGCGGACGCAATCGAGCGCCACGGAAACGTGCAAGCTGCTCGGGTTACAAATAAATGCGATGTCAGGCTTTTCCGCAAGCGCCGACCCCAGGTCTCCAAAAACCCGGACCCCATATTCACGCGCGACATCGCGATCCGTGTCAATCTGTAAGGTTGGTGTAATCACGTGGGAAAGCTTTCGAACGCGGTAAGCGAGGATCTCTACCCCGTCTCCGAGCAGTGCGCGCAGATTACGAAGATGGCGCTGTCCAACGCCCCCAAGTCCGGCGATCAAAATTCTCATCGGTTCGCTCCGACCACGCCCCCCGCCGCCTGCAGTTGACTCAGCACAAGTTCCCGATTATGCCGAATCCAGGCGGGCTCTTTTCCAGCTTCTCCGCGCGCAATCTGCAGGACAAAATCTCCCTTGTATCCGATTCGGAAAAGCAGAGAAAGCAAAACCGGGATCTCCGCATTACCCGTTCCAAGCGGAACGGTCCCGCCGCCGCGCACCCGATCCTTTATATGTACGCTGCCAATTCGGTCGCCATAGGCCGCAATCTCTTCGCGGACATCGTACCCGAGCGAAGAGCTGTTCCCAGAGTCGTAATTCGCTTTCAAATGGGAGTGTGGCAACTTGGCCAAAAGTGCGGCAAAGCGTTTTGGATCGAGCGATGTCTCCAAGTGCAATTCGACACCGGCTTTTTCGGCATTCCCCAGAACGCGCCGCAGCACCTGCACAACTTGGTTTTCTTCGGCTTCGCTGTCAATCCTTGAGTTGTCGACAAAAGGAAGAACCACCCGGCTAATGCCGGCCAACTGGCAGCGCTCCAGCAGCCACAGTAATTTGTTGACTCTGTTTTCCTGTTCCGCTGCCCCGACTTTCACGAGCGGACACTCCATGAAGTAGTCGGCACAGACGGAGACGACTGCGATATTGGATTTCTCCGACAGCCGGTGCATCTCTGCTAAACCATTATCGGAGCCGAGCGGATTCTCGCTCTCGCCGGGAGAATCGTAAATCCATTCAATCGCATCAAGGCCAGCCTCTGCTGCCAGCGGAAATTCCGCTCTCCACCGTTTTCTGGGGAAGCACTGAAAGCATCCGTCAGATGGCGCTAGAAGCCGGCCTTGCATAACGGCGATCCGCATTATTGTGACTCCTCTTCCACCGGGATCAACATGTTTGAAAGAAACTCCTCGCGCGAGAGGAACGGGTAAAGATCTTCGAGCGGCTTAGATACAAACGATCCGTCCGGACGTTGCTCGGAAAAAAGCCGCGGAGCGCGAACCTCATCGGGAAGAACGAACGTGTCGCAAACCAGCGGACCGCCGCGGCTAAGCACTCGCCGAAGATCGGCCCGGAGGCTGGATTGATCGCGGATCACGTCGGTTTGCAACCCATAAGCCTGGGCGACCTTAGTGATGTCGGGTAGAGTCTGTCCCGTCTCTGGGCTGCACCCGATGCGCGGCTCGCCAAAGAAGCTCATCTGCGAAATGCGAATGGAAGCATAACCGCCATTGTTCAATACAAAAAACGTGATCGGCAGTTTGAGGCGCGAGACAGTCTCCAGTTCTTGGATGTTGAATTGAAAGCCTCCATCTCCGTCTACGCACACGACCGGTCGTCGGCCGTTCGCCACGCAGACGCCAATAGAGGCGGCGATGCCGAACCCCATCGCTCCTAACGCCGTGGTATGAAACACCCTCTGCCCCGCCTTGACGCGCAGCGCAAGCAGAAAGAGTTCAATTGCGCTGCCCGAACTACCAGAGACGATGGGAGTGTTCTCCGGCAGCACATCCTGAAGCGCTTCCGCCAGGTGATACATGCTTACGGGCCCTTCCGGCTTGCGATGTTCCGGCAGGATGACGGGATAGCGGTTCTTCCAATCCAGGCAGCGCTGCTTCCAAGGCGAGCGAGGCTTTCGCTGAATATCCGACTTGTGGCGAAGCAATGCGCGAATGAATTCGCCTGCGTCCGCCTGCACCTTCGTCTGAATGGAATCGCCCATCTTGGCCAGTTCGAAGGGATCAATATCCACCATCACTTTGTAAGCGGCACGCGCAAATCGCTCCGGAGAGTACCCCGTAATCACTCGATCCAGGCGTGCACCCAGCGCGAGCAGGAAATCGGAATTCTGCACAGCAAAGTTTGCCCCGCGCGGCGCAAGAGAACCAGGACGACCAACAAATAAGGGATGATCGTCAGCAATCAGATCGATCGCCAGCCACGTCGCCTCAACCGGTATGTCGAGCACCTCGACCAGTTCCAGAAACTCCTTTTCCGCGCGCGCCAAGCGAATGCCGTTGCCCGCCAGAAGCATGGGCCGCTCGGACTTATTCAATGCGCGGATCGTTTCACTGACCAGCGCCTCCATATCAACAGGTGTGCGAACCTCGCACTCGGAAGGATCGAAGCCGCGCAGGGTCTCCGGGTCGATCGGGCTAGCCTGTACATCGAGCGGAATATCGATCCAAACCGGCCCCGGACGGCCGGATTTTGCAAGATAGAGCGCCTTCTCCATGTGGTAGCGAATCGAACCGGGATCGTCGACGGTGATCGCGTACTTAGTCAGGGGGCGGACAATCGAGACAATATCAACTTCTTGCATTCCAACTTGCCGAACACCGAGCGGCGAACCATCGGGCTTGAACATACGGTCCGCTCGCTTTACCTGACCGGAAAGAAAGAGGCACGGTGTCGAATCCAGCCAGGCCCCGGCCAGGCCTGTGATCGCATTTGTGCTGCCTGGACCAGTGGTCACCAGTGCGACACCGAGATAATTGGTAGCTTTTGAGTAATTCTCTGCTGCAATTGCACTGGCCTGCTCGTGCAAATTGCAAACGAAATCAATCCCGCTACAGCGACTGAGGGAGTCGTTAAGATGCATGGCCCCACCGCCGGGCACCAGAAAGACGTGCTTCACACCAGCGTCTGCGACCATGCGAAAAACGTAGTCCGAAAGCTTCATTATTGATTAGGCTCCGTAGGCCCAATACCAAATGTCGTTGAATTCATCAAATGGAGAAAAGCTGCAGCGACTCTTGATAATATCGCAGTGGCGCACCTTGCCCGTGTAATGATGTAAAAAATGAACCCATCAGATTTGGCTAGCAAATGGAGCGCGAAACTCGCGCGCCACCTTCCGCCCGGCCAGTTCGGGCGCTACCTGCTGGTGGGCGCATGGAATACCTTGTTCGGTTACGGCTCCTTCGCGTTTTTTACTGCAATTCTCAGCCCGATGATTCCGCACAGTTATATCATCGCCTCGGTGATTTCAAGTCTGCTGAACATCTCGGTCTCCTATCTCGGCTACAAATGGTTTGTCTTCAAAACCAAGGGGAACTATTTGCGGGAATGGATCCGTTGCGTCGGGGTGTATAGCGGCGGCATTCTCTTCGGAGTGCTAGCGTTACCTGTGCTGGTCACGCTTATTCGACGGAATACACGCTTTTTCACCCAAGCGCCCTATATTGCTGGCGCTTTTCTGACGGCATTTATGGTTGCGTACAGTTTTATAGGACATAAAAAATTTTCCTTCCGGACGCCTGCATAATGCGCATACTCATCACTGGTGGGCCGGGGTTCATTGGACGAAATCTGACGGAGCAGCTTGCTACCACCTATGAAGTGCTTGCGCCCTCCTCGGCAGAGCTGGATCTGCTGAATGAGCGGGCGGTGCGCGACTACCTCAGCGAGCACCGTTTCGATGTGATCGTCCATGCCGCAACCACGCGGTCGAATCGCGGATTGGGTGCTCCAGCCGACATGCTGGACCGGAATTGTCGCATGTTCTTTAATCTGGCACGCAATAGCGGGCTGTTCGGAAAGATGATCCATTTCGGCTCCGGCGCCGAGTATGACAAAACGGGGCTGCCGCCGAGGGTGAAAGAGGAATATTTCGACACTCGCGTTCCCACCGACCCCTACGGATTCTCGAAGTACATTTGCGCCAAGTATACGGAGCGCGCCGAGCGACTGGTCGAGTTGCGCCTGTTTGCCGTTTTCGGACAGTATGAGGACTACAGCGTGCGATTCATTTCGAACGCTTGCTGTCGGGCAGTGAAAGGATTGCCGATTGTGCTGCGGCAGGATATCGTGTTTGACTACCTCTACATCAAAGATCTGGTCAAGCTGACGATGTGGTTTATCGAGAATGACGCTCGCCACAAAGCGTACAACGTCTGCAGCGGACGTCCGGTTGCGATCACCGGATTGGCCCAAATGATTGCCCGGATCTCGGCGCAGATCTCGGGGCGCAATCCCAATGTGTCAGTTCTGAACGGAGGAATCGGGCCAGAGTACTCGGCCGACAACTCGCGTATGCTGGCGGAAATGGGCGGATATCAGTTTTGGGATTTAGAGAGCGCGATCAGGGACCTCTATTTCTGGTATGAGCGGAATGACAACATCAAGATCGAATCGCTGAGGTTCGACGAGAAAGCTGCCAGCCGTGCCTAAGACCCTGACCGTTCTCACGCCCTGTTTCAACGAAGAGCTTAACGTGCGCGAGCTGTACCTTCGCGTGCGAGCTGCCATCGCCGCCGCCGGCAACTATCCGTACGAGCACATCTTCATCGACAATGCGTCCACCGACAACACCCTGGGCGAACTGAAGGCGCTGGCAGCTAAGGACAGGAACGTAAAAGTAATCAGAAACACGCGTAACTTTGGCCATGTCCGTTCTCCAATGCACGCGTTTAACCAAGCTACCGGGGACGCCGTCATCGGCATTGTGGCCGACCTGCAGGATCCTCCCGAGATGATCGTTGAAATGATCCACAAATGGGAGGAGGGGTACCCGGTCGTGATCTGCATTAAGACGACGAGCGGGGAAAGCGGTCTGATGTTCTGGATTCGAAAACAATATTACAAGCTGGTGAAGCGACTTTCCGGTGTTGAAACCTACGAGAATTTTACCGGTTATGGCCTGTATGACCGCCAGGTGGTGGATACGATCAAAGGCTTCGCTGATCCTTACCCATACTTCCGCGGCGTGATCGCAGAGGCGGGATTCCGGCACTTCGATATTCCGTATCATCAGCCGGCGCGCAAACACGGAATCACCAAGAACAATTTCTATACTCTTTACGATTTGGCGATGCTCGCCATCACAAATCTGTCCAAGGTGCCGCTGCGACTGGTGACCTTTTCCGGTTTTGCAGGCGCGCTGATTTCGATTCTGGTATCGCTGGCGTACTTGCTTTACAAACTGATCTTTTGGAATATCTTCTCCGTTGGCATCGCGCCGTTGGTCATCGGGGTATTTTTCTTCATGTCCGTTCAAATGCTGTTTATGGGCATTATTGGCGAATACATCGGCACCATCCATACCCTGGTGCAGAACCGGCCACTGGTGGTCGAGCAGGAGAGGATTAATTTCGAATATGGCATGAGTGAACCATCGCGCGACTCATTGCCAGATGGCGAGGCCCAACCCAGTGCGACTTCGTGAACCTCAGCGCTAGACAGGAGATGTTCTATGAACGCGGATACTGCGCAGTCCCTGGCGGTCGCCAGAATTCGCGACTGCGGATTGGTGATGCATAGCCTGCTGGAATCTGCCCCGTACTTGAGTGCAGTCGTCAAGGTAGCGAACGCGATGACGAAATGTCTCCGCTCCGGAAACAAGATCCTGTTTTTCGGCAACGGCGGCAGTGCTGCGGACGCGCAGCACTTGGCCGCAGAATTGAGCGGACGGTTCTTGCGGGAACGAGAAAGCCTCTCCGGCTGGGCGCTGACCACAAATTCTTCGGTCCTAACCGCAATCGGCAATGATTATTCCTTCGACGAAGTTTTCGCGCGCCAAGTTCAGGGGATGGGCAGCCCCAATGATGTCGCCTTCGCCATCACCACCAGCGGAGACTCTCCCAACGTCCTGCGGGCGGTAAACGTGGCCCGCGAGAAGAAACTCGTCACAGTGGGCCTAACCGGAAGAACTGGCGGCAAGTTGCCAAACGCGGTCGATCACTGCATCTGCATTCCCAGCGATCAGACACCTCGTATCCAGGAAGCGCACATTTTGACCGGACACATTCTTTGCGAGCTGATCGAGGAAACGCTGTTTGAGAAGAAGTGACTTAACGGCGATGCACTCTGGCCTGGCGTGCCGTGCACAGCGTGATCAAGTTGTCCTCCGAGTCGGATCCGAATGGCTGCAGAATTCTCGGTGGTGCACCTCAAGCTTCGGCATCGTGCCGCACGATTGGCACCTCCATCCGTCACGACGCAGTATCTGCTGGCGCTGACTATCGTACAACAAGGGGGCCGGCCGCAAGGGAGCTGCTCTGGGCCCTTGGGACCGGATCATTCTCAGGACGCCTTCTGACACAGGTTTTCGAGGAAATCTTGCTTCTGCTCTCCGGACAAGAAATTGTAGTGGCGTGAGATCGAGTGGTGCAGGATCTTGGGGTTGCCATTGTCTAGGTGCGCTCCCGCCAGGAAGTCGGCGCAGGTCATCGCCAGGCAGTTACCGCGCGAGTCGTCGGTGCCCAGCATGAGGGCTGCCTTCTCGATCGGCATGCTCGATGATCCGGGGATTTGGCTCTTGTAGACCTTGAAGTAGATCAGCCCAGCAGGCTCCTCGTCCCTTCCCGTCAAACTCCTTCGACATCTCCCGCATAAACTCTTCTCTGGGCATGCTGCGGGCTTTGAGGGCGGTGGATGGGCCGACTGGCGCGTCCAATTGCACTTTCCTGTTACTACCTCCAAAATACCTCAAAACTTCCGAAACGCTTGCCGTGAGGAAATCTCTTCATCACCTCGGCCCGCACCTCGGGCGCCATGACCGACGCCGGGAAATACGGCGAGTCATTGATCACTACCAGGTTCAGATTGTCCAGCCGAATTGCCTTCAGAATTTCTTCTGGCGGCGCGCCCCCATCGTCGAAAGTTACGTTCTTCAGCCCGGCAAGAAAATACAACTGTGGACAATCGTTCCCCGCAAACATTAATCCGTTCGGACTGTGCGCCCGCAAGAAACGGAACAAATCATCGAAGAAAACAGCTCCTTCGACTTTCAGTCCCCCGGCCCGCGGCGACTGCATCATGTCCATGTGGCCCACTTTGTAAGTGATTTCGTAAATGTAACTTGGAACCAGGACGACCACCCCAAACGCCAGATAGAGTCCCACCACCGACGCCAGCGCATACGTACCCGGTTGCGTCTTGCCGGCGGATACGATCGCCACCAGCGCCAGCAGCGTCAGGGGCGCCGCATAACTCAAGTAGATCGGAGCCGCGAACGGAAATTGCACCAGACTGCAGGTCGCCGCGATCGAGATCAGTAACACCACCTGCTGTCGCTCGAGTTTCGTTACTCCGCCCCGCTTTCTCCCAACCCACACCATCACCGTCCCTAGCAAGACCGCAGTCGGCGTCAGTACCGCCACCGACGACCATACTCCGGAAACCATCCCGAGCGACTGCGTAGCCCGCACTACAATCGCTAGCGCGCCCAGCCCCAGGGCCGCCCCTACCGCTTTCCCTTGGAACTTATCCCAATACATCGCCGCTGCCAGAACTCCCACTAGCGGCAGTCCAAACACAATTTTCTCAACTCCTAGCGGGCGGATCACTCCCAGGTCCACCACTCGCGAGATCGCACTCGAAGACACGCCGTAGAAGAACTTCCATAGTGTTCCCGACCTGACATAGGGCATAAAGAAAACGATCATTGGGCTCAGCAGCCCACAGAGAAATGGAATCACCGCCCGGAACATCGTTCCGAATCGCTGCCCGCTTCCCGCTCGCACACTCCGTTCCCCCAGCAAGATCAGCCCCACCACCGCTGCAGATGGCAGCACGAATTGGTATAGCTCCGCCGCTCCAAGCCGCGCGCCCAATACGTGGACCAGTGTCGTCAGGAACAGCAGCAATGCGGCCATGGTGAATACGCGGTACGGCCAACCGTTCTTCGAAATCTGCGCCGCGCCAACTGTTTCGCGACTTTCCTCCCGATGTTCTTCAGAATTCTCGCTCTGTTCCACAAAGGCGAGAAACAGAAGCACACCCGCAACGTAATATGCCCCAATCACCTTGATCAGGATCGACAGTCCCCCGCATACCCCTGCAACGAACAGCCACCGGCGAGTCCGCACACCGAGATAACGCAGCAGCGCAGCCGCTCCAAAGGTTGCGAGGAACAGGTTGTACCAGGAGGGCATTGCTGCCGGATAATTCGGATAACTCCATGCCACTGCCAAAAGCGTGATGAATCCCGCGGTGATCGGTGAAGTGAAGCGTTGAGCGATGTAGTAGACAGCCGGTACCCAGGCTAAGAAGAACAGAAATACGCAGATGCGCAGTGACATCAGGTTCACACCGAGAGCGCGAAAGGCTAGGGCGTGAATAAAGCTCAGACCTCCGGTATAGATCTCTCCAAAATCACGGTGCGGAAGTTGGCCCTGCAGCACCCGCAGCGCACTCTGACTTAGCGTGCCATCGTCGGCGGCAACCCAGCCTTTACCGATATGGACGCCAACGTAAATTCCTGCGATCACCAAGACAGCAGCCAGAACCATGAGGCGAATGACCCAGCCTTGCTCAGCATCCGCGCGCGCCATATTTGCTGGGTCGCTGGCGTCTCGAAGGCGTACCTCGACGTTCAAAGCCGGAGTAATCTTTGCTCCTGTCAGGGCCGTGTCTCCTGTTTCCTTTTTCACTTCGCCTCCAACTTTACTTTGCCTCCGGCTTCACTTGCATCCAGCCCCGCCAGCCGCAGCTTCGTTTCTTTACTGTCCTGATTCAGAAACAACGCACGCTGGTACTCGACGCGCGCTGCCGGGATGTTCCCGCTCTGCTCCAGTGACTCGGCCAGCCAGTAGTGATAGTCCCAAACTTTGGGATCCATGGCCGCCGCCTGCAACAAGTAGCGTTGTGCCTCCGCATTCCGGCCATCCTGCAGAAGTGCGCGCCCCAAAAAGTGTTTCGGACCCGCTTGTTCGGGCACTAACTGGGTTGCGCGCGACAGTAACTGCTCTGCATCGCGATACTGACCATCAAGTAAGTGGATATTGCCGCAGTTATAGAGCGCGGAATAAAGATTGGGCTCCTTCTCCAGAATATCCGAGCAGAGCGCGAGGGCCCGGTCGTAGTCGCCCATTTCTCCATATAACCCGGCAAGGCCCGCCATACCCACTTCCGACTTGGCATAGTCCGGATTCACTCGATCGAGCCATGCGCGACCTTCTTCAAATCGACCGGCGTGGATATACGCTTCCGCCAATGCCAAGGGCCCGTAGCCATACTCCGGATGATCGCGCACCGCCAATTGCGCCAGCGCGATGGCACGATCATGTGCGCCGCGCTGGCTATACTCTTTCGCCAGACCGGCCAAAGCGTAGGGATTGCCCGGATACAGCGATTGACCACGCATAAGCACGAGCAGATCGCTTCCCCAATAGACCTGTTGGGCAAGAGATGCATAACCGTAGGCGCCACACAACGCCAGCACTGCGAATAGCTGCACCGCCGGTGCGCTCCAACGTTTGAATGACGGCAAACGGCGCAGGCCTAAAGCAACCAGAATCGCAAAGCCGATCGACGGCAAATACATGTAACGATCGCGCACAAAATCGCCGTTCCCGAAGTTTCGTAGGTACAGCGCGGGTGCCAAGCCTGCGAGTAGCCACCATCCCGCAAATGCCACTATCGAGTTCGCTTCGCGACGGTTCCAATACCATAATCCAGAGACCACCGCACCGAGCACTAACACGGGCAATACAATTTGACTGACGATTGCGCCCGTAACATAAGGCGTGTAATAGAGGCCAGTCATTCCAACGGGGAGCAGTAACTGCCGCAGATACGTCGATAACACAAGTGGCAGCGTCCGCAGGACATCGAACATTCCGTGGGCGGGATCGAACTGACCGGTTGAGTGCAGCAGCGCGTGTCTTCGCAACAAAACATATAACAGCGTAACGAGCGCATAAGGTGCTGTCTCTATCACTGCACCAAGCGCTTTTTGTGGGAATGAGGACTCTCGAGCCTGCTCCGGATTCAACCACGCGTAAATTGCCACCAGCGCGGAGAACATAACAGCCATCTCTTTCGTCAGTAAGGCGCAGAAGAACAGCACAAGAGAAGTAACCCACCATGCTGTTCTATTTTTTGTCTCGGAATCGCGTCCGCTGAGATAGGCTGTAAAGGCCAGCGCAGCGAGCATGGTGACCATCGTGTCCGATGCCGCTGAGACCCATGTGACGGGTTCAATGTGAATTGGATGGAGAGCGAAAATCAGCGCCGCCAAAGCAGCCGTCCAGTATTCCAGGTCCAGTTTGCGCGCCAGACAGAAGACCGATGCAACTGCTCCTATGTGGAGTACGACTGCTCCGAGATGCCATCCCCAGGGCCGCAGCCCAAATAACGTGTAGTTCAACATCGACCACGCCACAAAGAGGGGGCGATAATACACTTGGTGCCTAGCGACGTGATACCAAAGGTCGCTGCCGAAAGCGCGCGGCAGATTATTCCATGACCGGATGATAGGGCTGTTAACTATCTGCGGCCAGTCGTCCCACACGAATTCAAAAGAGAGCGAACCGCTGTAGAGTACGAAAGTAACCAGAGCAAGGAGTGGCAGCAAGATGCGCGGCTGACGCAAATACTTCGCGAGCAGCTCCACCGCGCCGGGTTCCGAATTCTCGTGTCTTTCGATCATGGTGATTTGAATCGGCCGGTCCGGTGAGACCAGCTCATCTTATCCTTCCATTACCGCAGGTGCATGTTACTCAGGTTACCTAGGTGTGCCACTTATTCCCGTATTTCGTCCGGCCGCTTATGCGACGATCACTCTATGGGGTCGGTCACCGGAGCTAAACCCGCCAAGGCGCTGCCGCCGGTTTTATGCGTCGATCTTGATGGCACTTTGATCCGTGGCAATGTGCTGTGGGAATGTGTCCTCGTGCTCCTGAAGACCAGGCCCATCGCTCTCTTCCTGTTCCCTTTCTGGTTGCTTTCAGGGCGAGCCTCTTTCAAACGCAATGTTGCTGCCAGGGTGCATCTCAACCCAGCGTCTCTTACCTATCGACAACCCGTTCTTGACCTCTTGCAGCGGGAGAAGACCAACGGCCGCCGCATAGCCCTCACAACTGCAGCCGATCGCGAACTCGCTGAGGCGATTTCCGATCATCTGGGCTTGTTCAACGAAGTTCACGCCACCGATGGTCAGGTGAATCTCAAGGGGGCGAACAAGGCGGCGTTTCTGGGAGAACGCTACGCCGAGACCGGGTTCGAGTATGTGGGTGACTCGGCCGCCGATGTGGAGGTTTGGCGGAGAGCCCGCGCAGCCTATGTGGTGGGAAGCGAAGGCCGCGCGCGACAGGCCGCCGCTGTCACTACGCTTAAAATTACGATTGTCGAGCCACGAGCAAGTTTACGGACATGGGTTAACGCTCTCCGCGGGCACCATTGGGCAAAAAATCTCTTATTGTTTCTGCCGCTTGCGCTGTCGCACAATCTCGCGCTCGAGCCTGTTCTTCGCACCGCGCTTGGCTTCGCGCTCTATGGCCTTTGCGCGTCTGGATTGTATATTCTCAACGACCTGCTCGATCTCCATTCCGATCGCGAACATCCATGGAAAAAAGGACGGCCCTTTGCCGCTGGCGACATTTCGATCCCTGAAGGATTACTCGCCTCATTCATCTTGCTTTCAGCGTCGCTGGGTGCTGGCTTTTATCTCGATCCGCAATTCGGGTTCGCACTGCTCGGATACGCCACGCTGACCATGTTGTATTCGCTCTATCTCAAGAAGGTCGCGTTGCTTGACGTCTTTGTTCTTTCGAGTTTCTACAGCTTTCGCATTCTTGCCGGTGCGCTGATCTCTGACACACCACTATCGCAATGGTTCCTGGCATTCTCTTTATTTTTCTTTCTTAGTCTCGCAATGGCAAAGCGTTATTCGGAATTATTCCACGCCAGCGACTTAGTTAAGGCGGGTAACTCCGGGCGCGGTTATCATACGGGAGACCGCGAAGTATTGCTTTCTCTCGGCGTGGGCAGCAGCTTTTCCGCGGTCGTGATCTTCAGCCTCTACGTTCATAGTCAAGATGTCCGCGTTCTTTATTCGTCGCCCGAATTTCTGTTTCTCCTTTGCCCAATCATCCTTTATTGGCTAAGCCGCACTTGGCTGTTGGCGCATCGCGGAGAGCTTAACGAGGATCCGGTCACGCTTGCCATCCGAGACCCAGTAAGTTATGGCGTAGCGCTGGCGTCGGCAGCGGTGATCGCCGCGGGCATAATGCAGGTGAAATGGTGGTGAGCCGCGATGAGCACCCTCGGTCAAGCTATCTAAGTTAGGAACTTTAGGCACAGCCGACTTACTATGTCTGGACAATCAGCTACAGCGTTACGACGGCAGACTCGCCCGCAGATTGCAACCACGCGTGTACTTTCATGGGGTCGCTACCCTAAGACCGCGCATACGCACGTGCATAGACCGGCATGGAATGATCAGGTGCCGGAGATTCTCGCATCTGCCGCAGCCGATTCTTTGCTTTCTCGCGGCCTCGGCCGCAGCTATGGGGATTCCTGCCTTAACGGCGGCCGGGAACTCATCGACTGCCGACGTTTGAATCGAATTCTCAGCTTCGACGACGCCAACGGCATTGTGCGTTGTGAAAGCGGAGTAACACTCTCAGACATTATTGACATATCTCTCCCGAGGGGATGGTTTCTTCCGGTCACTCCCGGCACCTGCTTCGTTACCGTCGGGGGAGCGATTGCCAATGATGTCCACGGTAAGAACCATCATCGCGCCGGAAGCTTCGGCAGCTACATACGCCAAATCGGATTGCATCGATCCAACGACGGTCTGGTCGCCTGTAGTTCTCTCGAGAATGCGGACATGCTGCGCGCCACTATTGGCGGCCTCGGATTGACGGGAGTAATCGCATGGGCCGACATTCAATTGAAACGGGTAGCCGGCCCGTGGATCGACGCCGATTCGATCCCATTCCAATCGCTCGGTTCATTCCTTGATCTTAGTCGCGACAGCGACGGGCGTTTCGAATACACAGTGGCGTGGCTCGATTGTTTTTCGGGCAGGAATCCGCGCGGCGTTTTCTTTCGGGGAAATCATGCCACCGACTCAAATAAAGAATTTCACCGCAAGCGCGGGCCAAAGGTGCCGTTTGCGCTGCCGGCGTGGATGCTCAATCGTTACTCGGTGAGGGCGTTTAACAACGCTTATTACAAACTTCACGCCCGGAGGAAGGGCGTAACTGTCGTACCCTACGACTCTTTTTTCTACCCGCTTGATTCCATCCGTCAGTGGAACCTTCTTTATGGCAAGCAGGGCTTTCTGCAATATCAGTGCGTAATCCCGGAGACTAACCTGGAGGCGATCGAGGAGTTGCTTGATCGTGTCGCCCGATCTGGTATGGGGTCTTTCCTGGGCGTGCTGAAACAATTCGGTTCAGCGCCACCTGCCGGTATGCTTTCCTTTCCGCGGCCGGGACTGACGATAGCCCTTGATTTCTCGATGCGGGGCGAGCGCACGCTGCAACTTATGCAGTCACTGGATGAAGTTGTGCAGCAGAGTGGAGGAGCGCTCTATCCCGCCAAAGACGCACGCATGAGTCCTGCGCTATTTGAAGCTTCGTTTCCGCACTGGCGCAGCTTTGTTCCCTACATAGACCCGAAGATGTCGTCTTCGTTCTGGCGGCGCGTGACGGGGGCGCGATGATGGCGAATGGGGTTGAGAAGATAAGGAAAATCGTGATTCTTGGCGCTACTTCGGGCATTGCTGTCGAAGTCGAGCGCTTGTTAGCCGGGCAAGGTGACGAGTTACTGCTCGTAGCTCGTTCTGCCCAGCGCCTCGCTGAGCTCCGGGCTGACTTAGTCGTACGTGGATCAGGCAACGTTTTCACTTACTCTGCCGATCTAGCGTCCATTCAAGGGCATGCTGCGATGTTCGACTTTGTGCAGCGTGCGTTGCCCGAATACGACACTGTGCTCTTGGCTTATGGTTCAATGCAAGAGCAGAAGGATTCTGAAACATCCGTCGATGTTTTGCTTGAGGAGTTACAGGTTAACTTTGTAAGTGCCACCGCGATCCTGACGCTGTTCGCCGCTGACTTAGAACAACGCCGCACCGGCTGCCTGGCCGTGATTACTTCTGTCGCTGGAGAGCGAGGACGCCGCTCCAACTACGTCTACGGGTCCGCCAAAGGCGCTCTCTCTGTGTTTCTTCAGGGACTACGCGCTCGCCTCCATACCGCCGGTGTCCGCGTTATTACCATTAAGCCGGGGCCGGTGCAGACTTCGATGACCGATCACCTGCCTAACTCGGCGCGCTTTGCCAGCCCGGAGCAGGTTGCGCGAGACATAGTCCGCGCCCTTGAACGCCGATCACCCGACGTTCTATACACGCCGAAAATCTGGCGCTACATCATGACCGGGGTGCGGCAGATTCCGGAGACAATCTTCAAACGCCTGTCGTTCTGACAATCTCCGCAATAGAAAAGGACTGCGTTCCTGCGGCCCTTCCGCTTACCAAAAACAAATAAAACTATCGTCTGCCCCGTCCGCCACCACCGCCACCACCGCCGGAGTGGCCACCACTGTGACCTCCCTGCCCGCCGCCGGGACCGCGTCCACGACCACGACGACGACGATTGCGATCGCGATCGCCTCCGCCGCCCGGACGTCCTTCCCGCGAGCCTTCCGGGCGCCCCGCGCCGGCTTCAACCGACGCGACGACTCCATCGACGCGGTTGAAGTTCGGTTCATCATCGGCGTCGAAATCAGCGCCGCCTTCGATGACTGCCGTGGGCGCGCCGTGCGAGGCAGGCGCAGAGGGGACTGGCTCTGCGGATTCGTCCATCTCCGGAGGAGGTGGAGCGCCGCCGCCCATTTTTGCGCGCTGCTCTTTCAGAATTGCTTTTCGAGACAGCTTGATGCGGTTACCTTCGACGGCCAGAACTTTCACCAGCACCTGGTCGCCTTCTTTCAGTTCGTCGCGAACATCCTTGATTCTGTGTTCGGCGACTTCGCTGATGTGGAGCAGGCCGTCGAGGCCGGGCAGAATTTCGACGAACGCTCCGAAATCCGCCAAGCGGCTGACTTTACCGAGATAGGTCTTCCCTACTTCGGCCGACGCAGTCAGGTCACGAATAATCTGCAAGGCCTTATTCGCCGAAACTTCATCGTTCGAGGCAACGTTGACCTTGCCGGAATCTTCGACGTCGATCTTGACGCCGGTCTGCTCGATGATGCTGCGAATCATCTTGCCGCCGGGCCCAATCACGTCGCGAATCTTATCGACCGGAATCTGGAGGGTGTAGATGCGCGGCGCATAACTCGAAACCTTCACGCGCGCTTCGGTGATCACTTCGTCCATTTTTCCGAGGATGAACAAGCGACCACGCTGCGCCTGGGCAAGCGCTTCGCGCATGATCTGCGAAGTGATGCCAGCGACTTTGATATCCATTTGTAGAGCGGTGATGCCGTCTTTGGTTCCGGCAACTTTGAAATCCATATCGCCGTAGTGATCTTCGGCGCCTGCGATGTCGGTCAGGATGGCGTATTGGTCGCCTTCTTTCACCAATCCCATCGCGACTCCCGCCACAGGGGCTTTCAACGGTACGCCCGCATCCATCAGCGAGAGCGAAGCGCCGCAGATTGTGGCCATCGAGGACGAACCGTTCGACTCGAGAATGTCGGACACCACGCGCATGGCGTAAGGCCAATTGTCTTCGGTTGGAAGGACGGCGGAGACGGCCCGCTCGGCTAAAGCGCCGTGACCGATTTCGCGGCGTCCCGCTCCACGCATGAAGCCAACTTCTCCGACCGAGAAGGGCGGGAAATTGTAGTGGAGCATAAAGCGCTTTTTGGCTTCGCCTTCGAAGCCCTCGAGACGCTGCATGTCATCGCTCGTGCCCAGAGTGGTGGTAACTAACGCCTGGGTTTCGCCGCGGGTGAAAACGGCGCTGCCGTGGGCGCGCGGCAAGACGCCGGCTTCAATCCAAATTTCGCGGATCTGATCAAAGGCGCGGCCATCGGGACGGCGCTTGTGATCGATCACCTGATTGCGGAAAATGCGCTCGCGGAGGATCTCGTAGTACTTCTTGATTTTCGCCTTTTCCTTGTCGGCGCTGTCGCCTTCGGGGACCGCGGCCAGCAGTTCCTTTTCGATGACCCGCACCAACTCGTAGCTCTCCGACTTTGGATGCTTCGCAGTGTCGAGGGCATCGCTCAGCCGGTTACCGATTTTCGATTCCAAGCTCTTGTAATAGGCTTCGTCAAACTCTGGCGGCGTTACCGCTCGCTTCGGCTTGCCAACCTTGCTGCGCAGTTCGTTGATGGCCGCGCAGATCTTTTTGATTTCGGTGTGGGCGAACTCAATGGCGTCGACTACCGTCTCTTCTTTCACTTCTTTCGCGCCCGACTCGATCATGACAATCGCATCGGCGGTGCCGACGACCATGATGTTGAGCAGGCCGTCGCGCATTTCAGTGTAGGTGGGATTGGCGATAAAGCGGCCATCCACCAGGCCCACGCGCACGGCGCCGATCGGACCGAGAAACGGAATATCGGAGACGGTGAGAGCCGCGGAAGCGGCATTGATGCCGCAGACGTCGGGATCGTTTTCTGTATCGGCAGAGAGAACGAAGGCGATGACCTGGGTCTCGTTGCGAAAACCCTCGGCGAACATGGGCCGCACGGGACGGTCGATCTGGCGGCTGGTGAGCACTTCGCGTTCGCTCATGCGGCCTTCGCGCTTGATAAAACCGCCGGGGATGCGTCCGCCGGCGTAGGTGTACTCGCGATAGTCAACGGTGAGTGGGAAAAAATCGATGCCTTCGCGCGGCTCGGGATTGGAGGTGGCTGCGGCGAGGACAACATTTTCGCCGAAGCGCACAACGGCTGAGCCGCCGGCTTGCTTGGCAAGTTTTCCAGTTTCAAAAGACATCTGTTTCCCGCCTGTAAGATCGACGGAAACTTTTGTGGCTTCAGGCTTCATAGATCATCCTTGTATAGGGCAGAAGGGCAGGCGCGCGATAACGGAGTTCGGGTGGACAGCGCATGCCAAGGCGGCGGTTGGGAACGCACTTTGCTAAGGCTCACGTGACCTGGAAACCTTGGTTCGGAAAACCAGATCTGAAACCGGCCTCACAGGAAGCCGGCGCGCGGTTATTTGCGGATTCCGAGCTTGGAAATGACGGTCTTATACCGTTCCGAGTCGTACTTCTTCAGATAGTCGAGCAAACTTCTGCGCCTGCTTACCATCATGAGAAGTCCGCGGCGCGAGCCGTGGTCTTTCTGGTGCGTCTTGAAGTGTTCCGTCAGCTGACCAATGCGCTCGCTTAACAGCGCGATTTGGACTTCGGGACTGCCAGTATCGGTAGCGTGCGTGCGATACGTGTCAACGACGGATTGCTTTTGCTCTCTGGCTAACACTAACCTGTTGCACTCCTGTCTCTTCTCGTTTTCGTAACGTGTTCGATGGTAACACGCGGGTGCGGAGAGTGGCAAACCGACAAGCGATGAGAGCGCTCCGTGTCACCGACTGTTATCTTGCGGAAACATGTAGACGCACCTGATCATTCCGCCTGAGGCAAATGTCGAAACACTCCTCCGCAATGCGGTCAGCGATAAGCTCAATAGGGCGAAGGAGAATAGGCGGCGCAATCCGGGCATAGAACCTCCACAACGAGAAGTGACACCAAGGGGGAGGAAGATGACGGAATCCCGCCGGGGATCGATATGCCCCGCCGGGACGAAACAAACCACGGCAGAAATTTTGGTTCAGAAGGTTAGCTATGTGAAATGAATTTGAATGAATTTTGCCAACCGTGGGGTGCCGAGCGTGCAAGTTTTATAAATTTTCATGCGTGCTGAGGTTGGTCGAGGTGCCGCACAGGATGTGCGCTGCGACTCGGTTCAAGGTTATACTGGATAAGATCCAAGAAACCGAGGATGCGGCGATTTTGTGCTTATCCCAGGATAATGCTGGGTCAGCCTCGCAGATACTGCGCGTAGCCAGCCATAATAGCGAAAATAGAATTACGGGGAGATTGTGTATGCCACGAGGTCGATCAACTTTTAACAAACGACAGAAAGAGCAAGCGCGCCAACAAAAACAACGGGACAAGAACGAGCGCAAAACCCAGCGCAAGCAAGATCAGCCGGAAGGTGTGGTGGTCGACGAACAGGAAGAGTTGCGCCTGATGCGCGAGCACGCGGCGGAGCAAGCGGCGCTGTTTCGCATTGGCGCCGAGGAAGATGAACTGGGCCCAACTGAATTTGCTGGTCCGCACATCACCAAAACCGCAGATCGCTAATGCTTATCTGACAACCGGACGGGCGTGCTCTCGCCCGTCCAGCTCTCCATCAAAACTCGATCAAACTAAACGAAGACCTCACCCGGCAGAGCTGTCAGCGTGCGCGATGCCAGCGTATTTTGCACGAAGCGCCTGGGCTGGGCATTTTCCGACGTCGCATTCACCTGCTTGCGTTCGATGCGCAACTTGAGAGTGCGCTCGATGTCGCGTAACGCGAGATTCTCCGCAGCCGTGAACAATGTTGAGGCTCGGCCCTGAGAGCCGGCGCGCCCAGTGCGGCCAACGCGGTGGATGAAGTCTTCCGCCATCTTGGGTAGATCGTAATTGATAACGTGCGCGACATCATCGCAGTGCAGGCCGCGCGATGCGATGTCGGTCGCGACCAGCACCTGATAGCGCCCCTCCTGAAAGCCGCTCAGGGCGCCGTTGCGTTGGGACTGGGTGCGATCGCCGTGAATCATGGCGGAGGAGAAGCCGTCGCGCTCGAGTTCCTGCGCGAGTCTCTGCGCGCCGCGTTTGGTGCGCGTGAAGATCAGGGTCTGTCCCTTTTCGCCGTATAGTAACTGTCGCAAGGCGTCGAGCTTTTCCGACGGACGCACTTCATAGGCTTCGAGCTGCACGCTCTCTGCGGGCTTCAGTACCGAGCCGAGAGCGATTCGCACCGGTTCGCGCGTGTAGTCGTTGACCAGCGCCGCCACTGATTGCTCCATGGTGGCGGAGTAACAAAGCGTCTGCCGGCGCTGCGGGAGAATTTGCAGGATACGCCGAATGGCAGGAAGAAAACCCATGTCCAGCATGCGGTCGGCTTCGTCGAGCACGAGTATTTTCACGTGGCGCAGGTCGGCAAATTTGCGGGTGATGAAATCCTGCAAGCGGCCAGGAGTAGCGATGACAAATTCGCAGCCGGATCGAAGACTATGAATTTGCGCCTTTTCGGCTACGCCGCCGATGACGAGTGCGGCCTTCGGCATATTTTTGTCGCGCAATTGTTCGTACTGCTCGTGAACCTGCATGGCGAGTTCACGCGTGGGCAAGAGGACGAGAGCACTGACGTTCTTGGCTGCGGCATTGTTGGAAGACTCACGCAACATTTCGATAATCGGAATCAGAAACGCCAGCGTCTTGCCGGTGCCGGTCTGGGCGGTGCCGATTACATCCTTGCCTTCGAGGGCAGGAGCAATGGCGCGCGCCTGGATGGGCGTGAGAGTAATAAATTGAGCTGCCGCCAGTTTCTGCTGCAAGGCAGCAGACAAGGGCAGTTCCGTAAATGTGGTCATTCGATTGTTTTCTTTCTGGAGGGGCTTAATATTCTCAGACACTTGTCGAGAGTTCGCATGCCGCTCGCATTTTTAGATTGGCGCTGGAACCAGGCGGGCAGGAAATGCGGAGGTGGTGCGGATCCATCGGGATCCCCGCGTAACTAGCAAACCGTAGCAATAGCGTTAATAGCAGTGTAGCAGATAGCGAGGCTGGGTTGGATTACGTTAGTACCTAGTCGATAAACCTTATCGAAAATCTTTGTATTTCATTCGTAAGCCTAGGGAGCCGCGATCTTGCCCCGGATAACCACCACCGAGGCCGCCGGCAGATCGTAGAGCGTGTCTTTCGCGGCATTCTGGTTCGAGCGCAGGATCGGGCCGTCGGGATCGGCAGTTCCGTTCGTGTAGGCGACGATCGTTGGCTTAGCGGCCTCTTCGGCGTGAGCCATGAAGCGGGTTCGCGGCGGGTTCCATTTATATTGGGCGCCGCCGAAGGTTGAGATTTCTACCGAACCTACAAAGCCTGTGGCCGAATCAGGCTTCGCTGGAATTGCGCCGCGAAAGTCGATGCGAACGCGGTGCGCATTTTCCTGGTCGTGATTGACTATTAGCAGCGACCATTCTCCATCCGGACGCTTCAGCGCGTATGCGGTCACCAGGCTGCGGCCTGCGCCGTCGTCGAGATCGGATTTCGCCGAATAGACTTGGTGCTCTTCGCCCGCGGGCTGCGCCCACTCCAGGTTAATCAGTTGTGCCACGAAGAATTGCGCCAGCGGTTGCTGAATTTTGTAGGCAGCATCGATCGTGAACATGCCGAACGTTCCCGGCGAATCGTTGCAACCGGGCTCCATCGGCAAGGGCAAATAGTGGAAGTAATAAACGCCTTTGGCGCCGGCATCGAGCAGCGATCCGATGTAATCAGCCAGCCAGATGCCGGAAAAAATGTCCTGGTAAGTTTCGCTGGCACCGGAGGAAAGATTGCCTTCGGTAACAAACATTGGCAGGTCAGCAGGGACACCATCGTCGTGCCACACTTGAATGATGTGGCGCATGAGTTCGGGCTCGTCATAGAGCACGCCCCACGGCGTTTTGCATGGGTCGTAGGGATAGTGCTCGAACGAAAAAAAAGCCAGTTCCTGCATGCGCCCGTGCTGCTTCAGATAATCAAGAAAACGCCCGGTCCACGAGACTCGGCCACTGGCGTCGGGCCAGACCTCGATATCTTTGTTGACTCCTTGAAACGACGGGCCGCCGAGTTTGAGTTTCGGATCGAGCCGATGCAGCGCTGCCGCCCACTGCACATAGAGCGCAGCGTAATCTTCGGGGAGCATGTACTGCCCATCGGCCTCTTCACCCATCTCCACATAAGAGATCGGATAGTGGCGACTCTCGATGTACGCGATTTCGGCGACCGCGTTCTCGGGAGTGTCATAAAGCAGCGCGACCGGAATCATCGCGGGCAATCCGCGAGTTACGCCGCTGGTGAAAAAAAGATCGAAGCCTACCTGAGCCTGACGAGTGGTACCAAGATCCGAGGGCTGATGCCACGGATCGACGGACGAGACATAAGTCGTCGTCTGCTCCTGATCGGCGGTGTGGCGCAGCGAGTCGTGGAACTTACCGTCTTTAGTTGAGGTTCCGAGGTACAGTTCGCGGATGGAATAGCCGACGCAATTGCGTATGTCATTGTGGGGATCGGCGGGTCCGTCGGCATCGCAGGTGTTCGAAGACTCGGTCATCCAAACGCGAATGAAACGCACGGCCAGCGGCGCTGAAACGAGGCCAACGGTTTCGGTATGACCGTTCCCGGTCGTGACCGTACCTTGAGAGAACGTCTGCCACGCGCCGCGCGTGGGGAGTTTGATGGGATCGTCACCGGTCCAATACTGCACGAGGTAATGAGTTGCGTAGGGGTCGCCCCAGGCGATGCGGATTGTGTCAACGGGCTGCGGCTGCGCCAAGTCGAGAACTACCCACTGGGGATGCAGCGCGTCGCTTTCTCCAGTGAAATGTTGGGTGAGATACGGGTTGCTCTTCCAGAAAGTGTCGAGGTCGCCGTCGGTGAGGCGCGAAAAACCGGCGTTGCCGGTGCCATCGTTGCGGGTGAAGCCGCGGCGTGGAAGCGAGTATCCGTAGGAGTAGCGCAGGCTCTCAGTGGGAGTGGACGAGCCGGTGAAGTAGCCCTTGCCGCCGCCGCTTTTGTCGCTCCACGTGCCCTGCGGATTCCAGTGCCACGCTTCAACGGCGAGCTCTGTGTTTTGCCGAAACGAAACCGGCTGCCAGCCCGATGTCTGCGCAACCTTCAACGATTCCGGAAGCAGATCTTTGTCGATGGCCTCGGCGGGAATGCGATCGACGCCAGCGCCTAGAGTTTCGCTGGGAATGAAATGATTGGTGGGGTGCGAAACCTCGACCGTGATGGTTTGGGCGGCGACAGAAAGACCCAGCATCGTAACTAAGAAAAGAAGCGCAGCCGAAATTTTCACGCGGTGGGACCTCCGTGGGCTTGAATGCGGTTTCTAGAACCAAGGTATTAAAACGATTGAATTATACGGATTGTGAGGCTCGCGAACGAGGAGTTTCGGAGGCCGAGAAAAAAACGGGCCAGCATCCCGCCGGCCCGCTGAGGTTAACCGTTCTTGCTTTATTTCGCCGCTGCGGCCACCGCCGAGACGAAGCTCGCCCCATTCGGTGTTCCCAATCCCGTTACGTTGTCCCATCCCGGGCCCGTGGTCAGCGAACTGTCGGTTCCGAAGCTGATCGCGTACCAGCGAGTCGAAGTTCCGTTATACAGAGCCCCTATAAAATCGGTGGAGTTCTGCACGGGAGCCAACAGCTCCGCAGACGAGTAGTTGACCGGCGCAGCAGGCGGAGTGTGAGTCGATCCGCTGACGTTGTCCGGCCCGTTTACCGCGAGAACGTCGGTGATGGCACTGGAAGGCAGCCCATAAAGAAGCGGAGCCGCCTGCCCTAGCCATGTCCCGGCAGCTTGCGTGGAGATCGCCCACATCCCCGCAAACATGGGAGATGCAAGGCTGGTTCCACCCACAACGCTGATGAACTGCTCTCCATTTTCGGTGTCAATATATTCGACGCCGGTGTAGGGATCGGCCAGGTAGGCGATGTCAGGCACGAGCCGCCAGCCGCCAGGCAAACTCGACTGGTACGAGGGTTTCGGCCAGAAACCGCTGGTGCCGCCGCCAGATCCGGCGTAAAAACCGAGGAAGTCCGGCGGAATAATCGGTGGATTTGGACTTGCGTTAGCGATGCGGGTTAGGTTGTTGCCCCAGCCCGTCTGCAACATCATCGAGTAATTCTGATTGAGAAACAAACTGGTGCCGCCGACGCCTGTCGCATAGGGAGCAGCCGCAGGCATGGCAACAGTCGTCACGCCATAGGCGAGATAATAGTCTCCGCTGTCGGCGCTGGAAAAGTTGACAGAGACGCCAAGCGAGGCGCCCATCTGGCAGAGATCGTTTTGCACTGTCAGTTCGGCGGGGTCTTCGTCTATCAGAACAATCTCGCCGATACCGTAGCTATTGGAGATTACCGGCCCCAGGCCAGTCTCGATGCCGTAAAGAACCGAGAGGTCAAGGTTGGTAAAGGAATTGTCGGCGGCCAACAGGAGGGCGATGTTCGCTCCCGGAGCGACCGTGTGCGACCACTCAACATCGAGGCTGGTCTCCACATCCCATCCGCAAGTATTACCCGAACAACTGGTGGGGCCGGTGGGGTAGTAGATGGTGAAGTTGCTGGAGGTCAACGCTGGCAGGCCGTTGATCTGCGAAAAAGTGTTGGCGTCGCCCGTGATCGTGTCCGATCCGTAAGCATCGACGATGACCACTGTCTGGCCGGTGCCATCAAGATGCTGCTTATAAAGCGGAGTCAGGCCATAAGCCTTCGCGATTTCCGGCGCATCGTAGCCGCAGGGCGGAAGATGCGGAGGTCCATCCTGAATGGGGCCGCCATAACGGCTGCCCGAATAGATGGCGTAAGGGCCGCCGCCGCCGGTCTTGAAGGTGCGGGTCGTGGTGCCGCGCAGGCAATTGGCGTTGTAAAACTGTTGCGCTGCTTGGGCTTTAGCCAATGGAAACTTCGCAAACGGCTTGCCCGTGTCAGGTTCGATCGGGCTCACTGCGTAGTTCTTGTAGACCAAGTCTGAAAGGCCCTGCACTGCGGCAACTACCTTGCCTGCGTCACCGGCAACAACGGCCTCTCCGCTCGGTGCGCGATGCTCTTCGCCGTTCAGCAACACGCGGTTGAGTTGCACTCCGGCGGCGCGTTCGACGTCACCAACGGTGCCGCGCGCGGTCACGTAGTGATTGAGTTTGTCAGTAGCGACGATGCTGAGATTATGCGCCTCGAGATACTGCTTCACGGTTGCAAGGTCGGCGGCGCTCGGCGCAAATTTTTCCTGATACTGCTTCAGCGTCAGCCACTGATGGTAGTTCGGCGAATTCTTGTCGTACATCTGCCGCACCAGTTCGTCGAAGGCGGCTTTGTTTTGCTGCTTCACCCAGAACGTAACCGACATCTGTTTAGTCTGGTCTTCAGCGCCGAGGATTTGCGTATTCGGCAGAGCTCGGACGCCACTGGCTGTCCGCGCGAACGCCGGAACGGCGACGAGCAGAACAGTTAGACACGCAACCACCGCGGGAATCATCCTTCTCGTATTCTTGGACATAAACTCTCCTGGAAGAACGTCAGTTTGCCCACCTCGCGGCGGGCGTCCGTCGGTAAGCCGAAGTTGGGGGAGAAGAGTCGTCGGTGTTTCTTGAGCTTTCGCCGAAAGATTCCGCACTGCCCGACTGGAATGGTTGGAACAAAATGGGCAGAACCAAATTGGTCAGAACAGTCGACGTAACGCAAAAGGAATCACCACCGGCACCGAAGGGTTGCACCATACTTACGCCGTGTTACACCGAGTGTCAACCGGCGTTCGCAACGAGTGGAAACGCTTTGCAGAAAAGCCGCAGAATACTGCCGCTGGCGACCAAGGTCGCGAAAGCCTTACTGGCCGCCTGCTTTCGCCGTTTTCGCCGCCGGCTGGGGGTGCACGTCATATTCCGGATGCGGAATGTCCATCAGCCATTTGTCGAACCATCCGACAATGTTCTCAAGACGCTCGATGCGATGCCACGGCTCACCAGAGCGCGACAGTTCGTGCGTCTCGCGCGGAAAAACCACCATCGCGGTCGGCCGCTTCAAATACTTGAGCGCACGAAATAATTGTTCGCCGCCGGAGTCTTGCGGCGTGCGGTAGTCGGACTGCCCGAGGATAAACAACATCGGCGTGTGAATTTTTTCGACGAAGGTTATCGCCGAGCGATCGGCATAGTCTTTCGGATCCTGAAATGGCGGCGCCTTGAACCACTGCGGTTGGAACATGGTGAAATCGGCCGTGTACCACCACGAGGCCCAGTTCGATATGTCGCGTTGCGATACAGCGGCGGCAAAACGATCGGTCTGGGTGACCGTCCAGTCGGTGAGCACGCCGCCTCCGCTGCCGCCCGTGACACCAAGCTTCTTGGGATCGACGTAGCCGCGTTTGAGCAGTTCGTCCACTCCCACCATCAAGTCGCGATAGTCATCTCCGGGATAGTGATATTGAATGATGTTGCCGAAATCCTGACCGTAACTGGTCGAGCCGCGCGGATTGATATAGAGCACGACGTAACCCTTCGCCGCCATCCATTGAAACTCGTGATCGAAGACCCAGCCATACGCCGCATGTGGGCCGCCGTGGATGTTTAGGATCACGGGATATTTTTTCTTCGGATCGAAGTCGGGTGGCTTCTGAATCCATCCTTGAATCGGCAAGCCATCGAAGCTCTTGTAATTAATCTCATCGGGCTCGGTGAGATTAAGCTGTGACCAGAGAGGCTTGTTGAGATCGGTGATGCGCGTTTGCGTACCGTTTTGGCTGTCGGCTGTTTTCTCCGTAAATAGATCGCCGATCACAACCGGCGTCGAAATCAGTGCGACCGCGGTGCCCGCATCAGGTGTGATCGAGAAGTTGAGCACTGCCTGATCGCCATGCGTAATCTCAGCAACCGCCCCGGTCTGCGAATCTACGCGAACGATCGGAGTGCGTCCCTGCTTCTCTACGATGTCGAAGAGCCAGCGGCCGTCTGGCGACCAGGAGAGCGCGCCACGACCTCCTCCGCGTGGGGCCGCGTTATCGCCGAACACCGAACTGCCCATGTCGAAATCGTAATTCGCAGTGAGATTGCGTGGTTGCGCATTCGCAACCAGATCCATAACCCAGAGATCGGGCTGCGAATAAGACCGCACGGGCTGTGTCACCGAACCGTGGAATGCAACTTTCCGCCCATCGGGGCTGAGCGACAGACTGTAAATATCCATCGGAACCGTGGTCAATTTTTCGGGCGTGCCGCCGCTGGAAGCTATTGAATAAATCTCCGTACTGCCGGTTTCGTAATAAGGCTCGTCAATGTGGCTGGTTACGAAATAGATGCGCGAAGCGTCGTGCGTCCAGAAAATTCCGCCTTCATCGTAATCGCCGCTGGTGAGTTGCAGCGGCTTGCCCGGCTCGTCCGAGGCCGTCGGGACGTCGATCACCCAGATGTGGTCG
>Ga0209624_10000277_pt1 | contig 45565 bp, 42 predicted proteins | sample JacPinW_OM2H0_O1_FD_188565 | JGI IMG/M metagenome (GOLD analysis project Ga0209624, IMG submission 188565) | Forest soil microbial communities from Algoma, Ontario, Canada - Jack Pine, Ontario site 1_JW_OM2H0_O1 (SPAdes) (version 2) | ecosystem: Environmental > Terrestrial > Soil > Boreal...
AGGCTCTGGTAGAAAAAACAAAACACACCGCCGCGTCTCATCCGCAGCGACGCGCTCGTGTGTCTTGACATTGCTAGGTTCGTCAGAGACGGGATGACAAGTTTTTCTCGCATTGAAAGATACGAGGACGGTCACCAGCCGCGCGTTTGCAGCAAATCTTTTTCTTCGAGTTGCCGGACATCGAGCCCCTTCATTGCTTCGCCGAGTTCCTCGGAGGCTTCGAGAACCGCCTTCGGATCGCGTGCGTGTGTTGTCGCCTTGACGATTGCTCGCGCGCGGCTGGCTGGGTCGCTCGACTTGAAAATTCCGGAGCCCACGAAGACAGCTTCGGCGCCGAGTTGGACGACGAGCGCCGCATCAGCGGGAGTCGCTACGCCGCCAGCCGAGAAATTCGGGACTGGCAACTTGCCGTGCTTTGCGACCCAAGCGACAAGCTCAAAAGGCGCGCCCAACTCCTTTGTCGCGTGCACCAGTTCTTCTTCGCCAAGCGTCGTCAGCTTTTTCATCTGGCCGACAATCGCGCGCATATGGCGTACCGCTTCGACGATATTTCCCGAGCCAGCCTCGCCCTTGGTGCGGATCATCGCCGCGCCTTCCGCGATCCGTCGCAGCGCTTCGCCGAGATTCCGCGCGCCGCATACGAATGGCACCTTGAACCCGTGCTTCCAGATGTGGTGTTCTTCGTCAGCGGGCGTCAGGACTTCGCTTTCGTCAACGAAATCGACTTCCAGCGCTTCGAGCACTTGCGCTTCGGTGAAGTGGCCGATGCGCGCTTTGGCCATCACTGGAATCGAAACCGTTTTCATAATCTCGCGGATGATTCGCGGCGAGGCCATACGCGCGACCCCGCCTTCCTTGCGGATGTCTGCCGGGACGCGTTCGAGCGCCATCACGGCGCAGGCGCCTGCGTCTTCGGCAATTTTGGCTTGCTCGGCGTTGGTGACGTCCATAATCACGCCGCCCTTGAGCATTTCGGCCAATCCCACTTTCACGCGCCACAGCTTGTCGCTCATGAATTCCATTTTCGTCTCCAGTTCGTGTTTTTTAGTTCGCAATCCTATCGCGCCCAATTTACCGCGCGGCTTGTCGCAAATTACGTCGCTCTCGAAATGGTCACAAATCTCCCGCGGCCGCGAGCCAATACTGCGCCGTCCGCGTTTCGAATCTCGCCCACGTTAAACAAATTCCGGCCTTTCGCATCCACTTCAAATGCTTCGATCGAAATTTCCTGGTCCACGGGAACCGGCTTCAAGTATTCGATCGTCAATTCCGCGGTGACGGCTCGTGCGTCGCGGAATCGGCAGACCTTGCCCATCGCTTCATCGAGAAGTAGCGCGATAATACCGCCGTGCATGAAACCCGAGCCGCCCTGATACGCGGGCCCGAGCCGGAAATTTCCGCGAATTCGACGCGACTCCTCATCCGATTCAAATGCCAACTTCATCCCGCGGTCGTTCGCGCCGCCACAACCGAAGCACGCGTTCGCCGGATTTGGATCGAGTCTCATCGCGTGCTAAACGAGCGCCACGTGACCCATATCAACTCGCCGAACGCCGCGACGCTTCTTCTGCAACTCACTCTCGATCAGAGAGCCTAGCGTTTGAATTCCGCGGGCGATTTGTTTCTCGTCCAGCCCCGCAAATCCGAGCCGCAACGTATTCAACTGCGGATTCTGGATGAAGAAATATCTTCCCGGAATGAAGAGCACGCCGCGCTCGCGAACGTGAATCAGAAGTTCGCCGGCGTCGAATCCTGGCGGCAACGTCACCCAGACGGCCATGCCGCCGTCCACGCGCGTCCATGAAGTTCCTTCGGGCATGTGACGCTGAAGCGCCTTTTCGAGCGCTTCCAGGCGTGCACCGTAAACTTTGCGCATTCGCGCCATATGACGGTCGAGGTGCCCTCTGCGAACAAATTCGGCAAGCGTCGCCTGCGAGAGCTGATCGGTGTGCAGGTCGGTCGCTTGTTTCACGAGCCGCAGACGCTCCATCACATTTTCCGGGCCAACACACCACCCCACGCGCAATCCCGGGAACGCGACCTTTGAAAAGCTGTCAATTTGAATTACCAGGCCGTGGCGATCGAGCGCTTTCAGCGATGGGACGGGAGTACCGCGGACGCGCAGGCGCGCATAGATGCGGTCTTCAACGATGGGCACTTGATAGCGTGCTGCCAATTCGAGAAGTTTGCGGCGCTCCGCGATCGGAAGGGTTGTGCCAGTGGGATTGTGAAAATCCGGCGTGACGAGCAGGAGCTTCACGCGATTCTGCATCAGCACGGATTCGAGCACGTTCACGTCAAGCCCTGCGTAGCCGAGTTTTTCAGAATTTACTTCGACAGGGATGCCGAGGCAGCGCACACGCGCGCTCCCGAAAATCGCAATCGCGCCAGGATATGAGGGGTTCTCCAAGAGCACCGTGTCGCCCGGGCGCAGAAAGGCTTTGCAAAGCAGGTCGAGTGATTGCTGGCAGCCATTGGTGATCAGGAGCTGTTCGTTGCGCGCGACGATGCCCTCTTCGCGCAGCATCTCGAGGATCACTTTTTTCAGCGGCGCGTAGCCATCGGTAACTCCCAGTTGCAAGATTTCCCGTCCTGCGCTCGCGACAACGGCGTTAGCGCAACGCCGTAATTCTTCAACAGGGAAAAAATCATCGGATGGCCGGGCGGTGACAAATGCGATGGAGTCCGCGGGGATATCGGGCGAAATGCGGCTGAGCGCTTCCTCGCCGCGCTCGTCGGCAAAGAGTGTTTCCCAGCGAACACCGCCATTACCGTTTTGCCGAGGCAGGGGGGTGAATTGCCGCGAGGGCGTACCACCGCAGATAAACGTTCCGCGCCCGACGTGGCCCTGAATCAGCCCCTCAGATTCAAGTTCGGCGTAGGCATTGGCCACCGTCGTTCGGTGCACGCCTAACTGAACAGCGAGTTCCCGGCTCGCAGGGATTCGGTCGCCGGAGCGCAACTCACCAGAATGCACGAGCGCGCGAAGCTGATCGCGGAGCTGAACGTATAGCGGGATATGGCTTTCGGGCTGTATTTGGAGGGGCAACATTGGCTCTCTCCTATGGGCCAATATAGTATAGACAATTGGCTTGGAAAGAGCCAATTTGTCTTTTCTCCAAAATTCTTCAAAAGGGACTTAGCGGCGAGTGTCGCGCAAGCGGAAACGCTGGATCTTGCCAGTGGCGGTTTTTGGAAGTTCTGCGAGGAAGTGAATTTCGTGGGGGCACTTGTAGCCGAGCAGACGCTCACGCAGCCAATTTCGAATTTCGCTGCCGAGATTCGCGTTCGCTTGAATTCCCTGCCCTAGGACGACGTATGCGGCCGGGAAAAGCAAGCCGTCGGTATTCGAATGCGCGACCACGGCGGCTTCGGCAACCGAGGGATGGCCGAGCAGAGCATTTTCCACTTCCGCGGGCGAAACCCACATACCGGCGACCTTCATCATGTCATCGGCGCGACCGCGGTAATAATAATAGCCATCGGCGTCGCGCGTGAACTTGTCGTTGGTCGCGACCCAGTCGCCTTGCTTGGTCTGCGCGGTAAGCTCTGGAAGCTTCCAATATTCGGAGAAGGCGCCGCTTCCCTTCACCCAGAGATTTCCGAGTTCTCCGTTCGGCGTAGCGTCGCCATTCTCGTCGAGGATTTTTGCCTCGCATCCAGGCACTTCGACGCCGCATGAACCCGGCTTCGCCGTGCCAACGCGCGACGACAAAAACATGTGAAGCATTTCGGTCGAGCCGATGCCGTCGAGAATTTCAAGACCGAAGCGTTTCCGGAAGCGCTCGAAGATTTCCGCGGGAAGCGTTTCGCCAGCCGAAACGGCGAGACGCACAGAAGAAAAATCGAGCGAGAGTCCGCGTTCGGCTTCGCGCAGAAGGGCGGCATAGAAAGTCGGCACGGAAAAAAAGATTGTCGGGCGGTGCTTCGCAATCATCGTCGCGGCGCGTTCTGCCTTCGGGCGTTCGGGATCGAGAATCGTCGCTGCCCCGACGGAGAATGGGAAATACATTCCGTTACCGAGGCCATAGGCGAAAAAAAGCTTCGACACCGAGAACATCCTGTCGTCGGGCCGGACGCCGAGCACGGAGTGCGCGAACCCCCGCGACGTGTACATCATGTCCTGATGCCGGTGTACAGCGCCTTTGGGGTTCCCACCGCTTCCGGATGTATAGAGGATAAATGCCGGATCGAGTGGCGTCGTGGGATGTAGCGGAATTTGTTCCGGCTTCGACGGTAGCCAATCGTTCCACGCCGCCGTCTTCGTGCCGGTGGGTAACGGCGGATTCGATCCATCTGGATACTCGCCGAGGATGACAATCTGCGTGACCGATCCGGAACTGAGGCCGGATAGAAATTCCGGAAGTGAAGCGGCATGAACAATGGCGATTTTCGCGCCGGAATTTTCGGAGCAGTGGCCGAAGCCGGGCGCACGCGACAGCGGATTTACGGGAACCGCGATGGCGCCGATCCGCGCCGCCGCAAAAAATGACGCGACGAACTCAGCAGAATCCGGAAGCACAATCAGGACTCGGTCGCCCGGAGCGACGCCCGAACGCGTGAGTGCGTCGGCGACGCGATTGACTTCTTCCGCGAGCTCGCCATAAGAGACAGCGCGCGGCTCTCCGAGAATCGCCACGCGCTGCGGATGCTCGCGCGCGGGCCGTGACACGAATTCATCGGCAATATTAAATTGCGAGTTTAGTTTTAGCGGAAATTCCGGATGCACGCCCGGGGGCATGCAGCGATATTACGCCGATGCCGTCTTTTCGCCCAAGCGTCGCATGCGCTCCTGAAGCTTGCGACGCAGATTCGCGGGCGCATTGGGATTGAACGCGACGAGATACCACAGCGGCTGCGTACGATCGCGGCTAAGGCGCGTGAGTGTTGCGGCATCCGTATTCGGGTGCCGTGCGATGTTCTCGCGAATTGCGGCGTAAGGATGATGCGAAAGCCGCCCAAGCGTTTTCGCCGTGACTTTTGGATGCTCGCTGATCAAACGAAGCAAATAGAAATCTTCCCTCGGCGCCTGACGCGAAAGCAGATCGAGCACGTCCGGCTTCACCTCCGCGCTCAATACCGTGCCCACCTTTTCATCCCACGACGGATTTATCCGATTCAATTCCTGAGTACGGGCGTGGATCAATTGCTCGATCACGCGGCGCTCCTGATCGAGCCGGCTTGCTGGAAGCGCGCTGCGCTCCACCGAGTCTAGAACGCGCAGCAAATGCTGCCGCTCCCCGAAAACAATCTGGCTCGTCCGGGGACTCTTGCCCCTGGGAGCATTCCGCACCAAATCCGAGCGCCTCATATCCACCTCACTCGTTGACATCACTTCGGGATCCCAAGCTTTCGTAGTAGACATTCCAGTTCGAGCCTATTAATTCGCAAACTTTCCGCAGTGACTTGACCGCCTTCTTCGATTCGATTCTTCAGGAACAGGCCTGCGACGTCGATCTTTTCTTCGCGGCTTAGATAGCGATTCGCGCGTTGCCATCCCGCAAGCGCTTCGCCTGAAACACAAACGACAATCGGCTGAGCGCCACCCTCGAAAAAATAGAGTTCCGGCTGATCCCCGCCAGCGAGAAATCCGGCTTTCTTGAAGCTGAACTTTCTCGCGTGGCCATCCTGTCCGGTCGCTTCGAATGTTTCGAAGACAGATTCGTAGGCCATCGAGGATTATGCGAAGGCGCCAGCAGCGAGTAAAGAAATCGCAAACTCTATAGTTCCACAGCGCGCAACACGGAGTCCTAGAACTAGGGCAACCAGCCCACGAGTTGCGACAACCGGCTGGGCACGATAACGTATTTAAGCGTAAACCATGTCGTTGGGAGACTCAAGCCGATGAGCGCTTTTGAAGAGCATCGCGAAGAGCTGGAGCATTACGAAATGATGATGGGCGCGAGTCGCGGCCGGTTGGCGGTTTCGCTCGATCGGCTCACGAATGCGCTTATTCTCGTCGGGCAGCATGGCGTCTATTGCCACACCCAGCGTGATCCGGAAATTCCAGTGATGGATATTCGGCTGATCACCCAAGAACTTCGCGACGCGAAGGCGCTGATCCAAAGTGTAATGGAAGCGCTGCGGGCCGAGCGTGAGGCAAAAGAACATTAGCTAGATGGTGGTCAGCTAGATCATAGCGCGTGGGCTTACGCTTTCGACTGTCCTTGCCGGAACATTCGCGGATCAACTTGGCCTTAAGAATGGATTGCTTTCGCGTTCGGCGCCGATTGTCGTGGCGGGGCCGTGGCCTGGGAGGACGAAAGTTTCGTCGGGCAATGCGAGAACTTTAGTTCTGAGCGACTTCATGATTTCCGGAAGTGAGCCACCCCAGAGATCCGTCCGGCCGATGCTTCCAGCGAAAAGCGTGTCTCCCGCGATAAGTCTCGGCTCGGTACCGACATGCTGTTTCGCGTGCGAGCTAGCGTGCGGCGCCGATCGCGAGTCGGCGATCGAAGGCTGCGCGGCCTTGCGGCTCGGCAGATAAAGGCAGAGGCTGCCGGGAGTGTGACCGGGAGTGTGAATCACGCGCGCTTCAAACTCGCCCCACTTCACGGAATCGCCATCGCGCAAAAATTCTTCGACGTCCGTCATTTCAGGCGCCGGTACGCCCAGCCACTCCGCCTGCATATCCAGGTGTCGATAGAGTTCGAGATCGTCGTTGTGCATCAGGACGGGCGCGCCGGTCACTTGATGCAAACGCGCGAGGCCGCCGACGTGATCGATGTGCGTGTGGGTGCTGACGATGGCGAGAACTTTCAGTTTGTGCTTGCGCAGGATTTCGAGGATGCGGTCGACCTCGTCGCCGGGATCGACGACGATGGCTTCGTGCGTTGCGGGATCGCCGAGAATCGAGCAATTGCATTGGAGCATGCCGACGGGGATGACTTCGTGAATGAGATTCTGTGCCATTGGGTCGAGTATATCAGCCGGAGGAATCAGGGTGCGACCGCGCACTTCTAGTGGCGCGGGCATCCTGCCCGCGTTTTTGGATCGAGGCGCGGCTCGGAAAGACGCGGGCAGGATGCCCGCGCCACGATTTTGCTGCCGCCTGTTCCTGCTAATATAAATGGGTTACTGAGCCATGGATGCTACGCCAAAACCCGCGGTTGAAACTCCGCTTCGAAAGCGCGAAGAGGCGCTTGGCGCCAACTTTGCGACTTGGTTCGGCTGCGTGTTGCCGCAGCAATTCTCAACGCTCGAGAGTGAATATCGCTTCGCGCGCGAAACGGCGGCGCTCGTTGACAAGAATTACCGTGCGTTCCTTTACCTCACAGGCCCTGACCGCGAGCGATATCTCAACGCGATTCTCACGAATGATGTCCGCGAGTCAGCGTCCGGGCGCGGCATCCCTTCCCTGCTACTGAATCCGCAGGGGCACATCCTCGCGGAACTTGAGATTTATTCGCTCGGAGATCGGCATCTCGTTGTTTCGTATCAAATGATTCGCGAACGCCTCATTGAGGCGCTCGATCGCTACATCATCATGGACGACGTCGCGATTGAAGACGCGTCGGATGCGCTCGCCGTTCTCAGCGTCGAAGGACCGAAGAGCGCCGAAGTGTTGCGTGCGGCCAGCGGCGGAGAGCTCGAGAGCTTCGCAGAATTGGAGCTTCGCGAGGCAATCGTTGCGGGAATGCCAGGACGCGTTGTGCGGCGGTCGCCGGGTGGCATGCTGGGATTTGAATGTATCGTCGAACGCGCGCGTGTCGAATCGCTGTGGGACGCTCTGCTCGGTTCGGTTCGCGCAATTGGCGGCGGGCCAATCGGCTACAACGCGCTAAACACTCTGCGGCTCGAAGCGGGGCTTCCGTGGTTCGGCTACGATTTCGACGAGAACGTGATCCCGCATGAAGCTCGGATCGAGACATCGCACATCAGCTTTTCGAAGGGCTGCTACACCGGCCAGGAAATTGTGGAACGAGTTCGCTCGCGCGGACATGTGAATCGGATGCGCGTTGGCCTCGAATTTTCGGGAGGCTCAATTCCCGAGCGCGGAGCTAAGTTGACTGCCGACGGTAAGGAAGTTGGCCACGTCACGCGCGCCGGATTTTCGCCGGCGCTCGGGCACGGCATCGGCATGGGCTATCTTCGCCGCGAGCACGCTGCACCCGGCAGCGCGCTGCAATGCGGTGGCGCGAGTGCGACGGTGATTGAGTTGCCGCTCAAGAAATAACCTGTAGCCTCCGATGTTCCTGCGCATTACGCCCTTCAACCGCCCTCGACCGCTAGGAACGCGCATTGGGTCGTTATTCCCCGAGGCGGGGAGCCTCGGGACTCTGAATTGAATTTGCGGATCGAGAAATGAGAGTCGGGAATTGCGCGGCGAGGAAGAGCGGCACCCCGTTACGTCAGAGCCCGGAGGCTCCCGCCTGCGGGACAGCATTCGACCAGACATGCGCAATCGGTGAGGACTTTGCATTTCTCACGGCGTCTCGGCACGAAATTATTGATGGTCGAATTAACCGATATTGAGGGAACGGCGGAAGCTGCCGCGGTCGGAGTCAATTTTTTTCTGCAGCTGCATGATGGCGTAGAGAAGAGCTTCGGGGCGCGGCGGGCAACCGGGAACGTAGACATCCACGGGAATCACCTGGTTCACGCCCTGCACAATCGCGTAATTATTGAAGACGCCGCCCGAAGTCGCGCAGGCGCCCATCGAAATTACCCACTTCGGCTCGGGCATTTGATCGTAGAGTTGCTTGATCACAGGCGCCATTTTGTTCGAGACCCGTCCGGCAATAATCATCAAATCGGACTGGCGAGGGGAGCCGCGGAAAACTTCCGCGCCGAAGCGCGCCACATCGAAACGCGACGCGGCCATGGACATCATTTCAATAGCGCAGCATGCCAGGCCAAACGACATCGGCCAAATCGAACTGCGACGAGCCCAGTTCACGACTTTATCGAGCGAAGCGAAGAGGATTCCCTCTTCCTTAAGGAAGTTGTCTTCCTCGCCCGGCCTTTCGAGCGTTACGCCCTTTGCTAGCTCAACTGCCATGCCTGAAATCTCCGCAGGTCGAAATCGCTACGCTAACTACCAATCCATTTTCGCATCTTGGCGTGGGGAGTGCAATTCAACAATCCGCTTGCCGGAGCGGAAAAAGCGGTCTAACGCTACAGGAACTAAGATTACGCGCCGACCTTAAGAACGATTTTGCCGAATTGTTCGCGGCTTTCGAGGCGCGCGTGGGCCTCGGCGCATTTCTCGACGGGCATCACCTTGTCAATCACGGGATTGAGCTTTCCTTGATTCATTGCCTCGAGTGCGGCGTACAAATCGGCTTTGCTCCCCATCTTCGAACCGAGAATCGAATACTGCTTCGAAAAGAGAAACCGCAGATCGATCTTGGCGTCGTAGCCGGTTGTAGCGCCGCAAGTGACGAGCCGGCCGCCGGGCGCCAGGCTCGCCAGGCTCTTCTCCCATGTGGCGAGGCCGACGTGCTCGAAGACGACTTCCACGCCGCGGCGATTCGTGAGGCGCTTAACTTCCGCGGCAATGTCTTGCTTTGAGTGATCGATGACCGCTTCCGCGCCGAGCTTCGTCGCGTGTGCGAGCTTTTCCTCGGAACTAGCCGTGGCGATGACGCGCGCGCCGATTAGTTTCGCGATTTGAATCGCGGCGGTTCCGACTCCGCTCCCCGCGCCCAGAATCAGAACGGTCTCACCAGGCTGAATTTTTGCTCGCGCGATAAGCATGTGCCACGCCGTAAGAAATACGAGCGGGACTGCAGCTGCCTCTTCGAACGAGAGACGCTCGGGCTTCGGTATCGCATTCACCTCGGGTACGCTAACGAATTCGGCGCAGCCTCCGTCCACCATTTCTCCAATCATTTTGTACTGGCGGCAGAAATTATCCGCGCCCGCGAGGCACTGCGCGCACTGGCCGCAGGAAATGCCGGGAACGAGAATCACTTTATCGCCGACTTTGACGCGCGAAGTTGCCGAGCCGACTGCGGCGATTTCACCGGCAATATCGCTTCCGGGAATATGCGGCAGCGGAATTTTCATACCAGGAATGCCGCGGCGCACCCAGAGATCAAGATGATTGAGCGCACACGCACGAACTCGAACGAGCACTTCAGGTGCGCGGACGACCGGTTCGGGCACGTCGGTGTAACGGAGGACTTCGGGTCCGCCATGCTGGTCGAAGACGATGGCTTTCATGGGGGTAAGGCGCCGTGAAGGGTTTGAACTAGAGTGCGCCGGATAGTTTGAGCGGAATTCGGTCATAGAGTTTGGCAGGCGCCAAGATGGCGCAAAAAGCGATGAATTGCAATTCGAAGATTGAGAAGTCATGTCGTTCATCGTGGCAATTAGACATGTCGATCGAGAGGCGGTTGCGATCCGCACGATCATGTCAGTTGCAGGATAAGCAGTCGATCGTAGCGCCGGCATCTTGCCGGCGATTTTGACTTGCGGCTGCCGCACAGAAAATCGCCGGCAAGATGCCGGCGCTACGTCTGCGTGCGTGGCCCTCGGAAGGCGGGCCGGCACGAGCGTTCGATACATGGGGGCGTCGATGGCGCCGCGCACCGCAAAGAAAATTGACAGCCGCGGAGGCGAGACTTAACCTTGAGCGAGGCCGGGGGTAGGACGCTGCTCGCAGCACGAATGAGCTGCACAAAAAGACTCCATGGATCTCTTCGAAGAAATCGTAAAGATGCGGCGCGAGGGCCGGCGAGGCGCGCTGGCGACGATCGTGCACACAAACGGCTCGATCCCGAGCTACGAAAGCTCGCGGATGCTCGTCCGCGAAGACGGCTCGATCGCGGGAACGATCGGCGGGGGATGTGTCGAAGCAGAAGTATGGGCGGCGGCGAAAGAAGTAATTGATATCGAGCAGCCCCGAAAAATGACTTTCAATTTGAACAACGAGGCTGCATACGATTCTGGGCTCATCTGCGGCGGCACGCTCGAAGTTTTCGTCGAGCCAATTTTGCCGCAGCCGCGTCTATATATTTTCGGCGGCGGTCACGTCTCGACGGCCGTGGCTAAGGTCGCGAGCCTCGCGGGATTCTGGATCGGAGTCGCGGACGATCGCGCCAGCTTCGCAAATGCCGAACGTTTTCCTATGGCCGGCGAAATCTACACGAGTTGGGAAGAAGCGTTTGAGAAGCTGCATCCGAACGCCTCGACGTATATCGTGATCGTTACGCGCGGCCACAAAGATGATATGCGCGTGCTCGAGTGGGCCGCCGCAACGGACGCCCGCTATATCGGAATGATCGGCAGCAAACGCAAAGTTCTGTCCGTATATAAAGCGCTCGAAGCAACCGGCATCCCGGCGGAGAAGCTCGAACGCGTTTACGCGCCCGTGGGCCTCGAAATCGGCGCGCTCACGCCAGAAGAAATCGCCGTCAGCATCACTTCGGAACTCATCGCTATCCGCCGCAAAGCCGAAAACCTTCCTCACAAGAGCGTTAAGCTCGCGCAAGCCGCAATTCCCGCCCGTGGATAGCGCGGCATGATCGCCGCCATTATTCTGGCAGCCGGCGAATCACGAAGAATGGGCAGCCCGAAAGCACTTGTGCCCTTACGGGGGCTCACGTTTGTCGAGCACTTGGTGGCCGCGACGCGGCATGCGCGAGTCGGGTTGACGCGAATCGTGCTCGGCGCAGGCGCTGGTGACATTCGCCCCAGGCTGAATGCCGACGCGTCAACAATAGTTGTAAATCACGAGTGGGAAAAAGGTCCGCTTTCGTCGATCCAGACTGGATTAAGAAGTCTCGAGGGCATGGAAGTTGAGGGCGCGCTGATTTGTCCCGTGGATCATCCGCTCGTGACGCAGCATCTGGTTTCTTCCATGATTGAAGCTTTCGATGTGACAAACTGCGCAATCATCCTTCCGACCTACCACGGACGGCGGGGGCATCCTGTGCTCTTCAGCAGCACGCTGTTTTCAGAATTGATGGCGGCGCCGATGGAAACCGGAGCGCGCACAGTCGTGCGGGCGCACGCGAACAACATCGCCAGTGTGCCGACAGAGGAAGAGGGAGTAATTCTGAATTTGGACGATCCCGCGGCGCTAACCATCCTAGGGACACCGTAAGCCAAAGCCAAAACTCTGCGCGCGATCCGCAAACCCACTCATTTCAATTTTGGTAGCACCGCGCGCAAGCCGTCTACGGCCAACTGGCTGCCATGAGCAGTGGCTGGCGGAAGCCCTCCGAGGCCGTCGGATATCTGTTGAGCAGTGATCTTCCGCGCTTCATCGAGAGTCTTTCCCTGAAGAATTTCGGTGAGATACGAACTACAAGCGATCGCAGTGACGCACCCTTGCGCTTTGAAGCGCGCTTCGACGATCCTGCCAACCTCTGTCCTTACTGAGAGTCGCAGTACGTCTCCACAGACGGGATTTGTCACCTCCGCAATTGCGTCAGCATCTAAAATGTCGCCAGGATTCCGGGGGTTCTTGAAGTGATCGAGAACAGCTGGGCTAAACATGGGGACGTCGAACTCCGAATTATAGTACACAAACGTGAGTGCGCCCGAGTGAGAATTGTTTTGCACCGAAAGGGAAATTTGTTTATAAATCGTTGACATGAGTGTAGTTGGAAGGTAGTCTCAATGCGTCCAGCTAGCTCCGAACCCCTGGGAAAAGAAAAAAGTTTTGCAGCGTAGCCCTGAGGAGGGCCACAAGAAATGCAGATACGACGACTCCGGATGTGGATCGTAACGCTCCTTGCCGCGTTTTTCGTGCTGAGCGTCGGCTCGGCATACGCGCAGGACGGCAAGCTGAAAATCCATGTATCGCCGAAGCAAGCCTATTTGTTTGTGGACGGTAAGGCGATCAACGATGGTAACCATACGATTTCTCTAAGCGCCGGGAAGCATACCGTGGTTGTCGTCAACTACGGCTATAAACTCTCTTCCCAGGACGTCAACATCGAAGCTGGCAAGACCACCCCTCTCGAGGTAACGCTAACACCCTACGGGGATAAGGTCGGCGGACCATGGGGCCGCATCCAGCTCAAGGGCCCCGGGCGAGCCGCCGTTTTGCTTGAAGGCAAGACGCCCGAGTACTTCGTCGGCCACGTCGACGAGTTCAACTGGGATTGGATTTGGAAGCAAGAACTGCTAGTACCGCCGGGCACGCACAATATCACCGTGACCCGCAATGGCACAGACATATGGTCAGGAACGGTAAACGTCGCGGCCAACCAGAAGGTTGTGATCTATCTTGACAAAAAGGGCGAACAAAAGAACGTAGCGTGGCCTCGCGGCGAGCAGCTTGAAAAGAAGGCTCCGCTCCCTCGCTTCCATGCCGGTATCGCCAGCGCGACTGTCGTTGTTGCGCCAGTCAAGATGGGCGCCTTCACGGTCGATAAGGCCAACATCAATTGCAGCGAGACGTCGAATCTGAACTGGAGCGCCACCGACGCCGTTCGCGCAAACATCAGCAACGTGGGCGACGTCCAGCCGAACGGTACGCAGGGCGTATCACCGCATGCCACCACAACCTACACGGTCACGGAAGTCGGCCCGGGCGGAACAGCCACGGCGACCACGACCGTCAACGTGAACACCGTCGTTCAGGCGACCCTCACCGCGAATCCTGCGGAAATCCACTATCGCAAGATCGGCGATCGCGTGAAGGTGCAGGATTCCTCCACGTTGACTTGGTCCACTTCGAACGCGGACAACGTCAATCTCGATCCGACTGGCAAAGTTGACCTGAACGGCACGCAGACAATCCAGGCCAATCCGAAGAACACAAACATTGGCCCAGTGGATGAAACGAACACGTACACCCTGAACGCCACAAACGTGTGCGGCGGCTCGTCAACACAAACCGCGACGATTCATGTCACCGGTTCGATCGAGCCAATGCCAACCGTCGTTCTCTACAGCGTTTTCTATCCCACGGACTATCCCGACTCGCGGCACCCGACTGACGGATTGCTGAAGAGCCAGGAAAAGAACCTTACCGACCTGGCCGCCGGCTTCAAGAAGTATCTCGAGTATGACGAAACTTCGAAGCTGTCAGTCACCGCATACGCCGATCAGCGCGGCAGCAAGAAGCACAACCAGGAACTCAGCGAACGCCGCGTCGAGCGGATTAAGCAGTTCCTCGTTGATCAGGGCGTTGCTGCGGATAAGGTCGAAACGGCTGCCTACGGCGAAGAGCGCAACCTCTCCAAGGACGAAGTGAAGGCCCTCGAGGAAGCGAATCCAGCTAAGCCTTCCAAGAAGCGCGCCAATGCAAAGCGCGTGGATTGGCTGGCATACAACCGCCGCGCGGACATCGTGCTTCTGCCTTCGGGACAGAAGTCGGCGCAATACTACCCGCACGACGCAGCGGATTCGGATACGCTCTGGCAATTGGCGAAGCCGCGTCTGAAGAAGATCGAAGCCGAACAGTAGATCTAAACGACAACGGTCACGACAGCCACCAGCGCCGGAGCCTAAAAGCTCCGGCGCTTTATTTTTTGCCGCCCGGCCTTCCCTGCTAGACTCTGCCCCGATGAAAGTTCCCGCGAACACGTCGGCAAAAAATATTCGGCCGATCGACAAGCTTCGCATCGTGTCGCTGGCTCCGAGCGTCACTTCCATTCTTTTCGAAATCGGCGCTCAGAAAAATCTCGTTGGCGTCAGCAAATGGTGCAACGATGTCGTCCCCGCCGGCAGATTGCCGCAAGTGGGCGATTGCTGGGCGCTCGACGTCGCGGCCGTGAGTCGCCTGAGGCCGACGTTTGTGATTGGATCGGTTCCATTCAAGCCGGAAGTCGTTGCAGAATTGCTGGCATTGCCTGCCGCGTTTCTCGCCCTCAATCCGCGCTCGATTCAAAGTATCGAGGAGGATTGCCGAATCCTCGGCAGAATTACGAATCGTGCGCCGGCTGCGAACGCGCTGGTCGAGAAAATGCGCTCAGCGTTCGCTCGAATCAAGCGGCTCACGCGGGACGCCAAGCAACGCCCTCGCGTTTACTGTGAGGCGTGGCCGAATCCTCGCATCAGTTCGCCGCCGTGGGTTGCTGAGCTGGTGAAGATTGCGGGCGGCCGCATGATCGTGCCTGCGGGCAAGCGCGTCTCGGATCGCGAAGTCGCATCCGCGAGACCCGACGTTATCGTTCTCGCTTGGACCGCGACCGGCGAGCGTGCAAATCCCCGCGCGACGCTCGCTAATCCAAATTGGTCGAAGATTCCTGCGGTACGCGATGAACGAGTGGTGGTGATACGCGACGAACTGCTGAACACGCCCGGTCCTCCGCTCATGCAAGGAGCCGAAGCGTTGTTCCGCGCCATTCATCCAGAGCTGATTCGACTGAGAAATCCTCGATTGAAAAATCGATTGAGAAAACAATGAAGCGAAGTCCGGCCCGGGCAGCGCCCAGCGATCTCAGCGATGAAAAGCCCCTCCTCGTCGTTGCCGCGCTGATCGCTTCCGAAGGCCGCGTTCTCGCCTGCCAACGGCACCGAACAGATGCTTTCGCCCTGCGCTGGGAATTTCCGGGCGGCAAGGTGCGTCCTCATGAAACTCCCGAGCAAGCACTCGCTCGCGAGTTACATGAGGAGCTCGGCATCGCGGCTGAGATCGGGGACGAGGTGTATCGCACGCGCCATCGCTATGCCCAAATGGCTAGAGAAATCGAGCTGATTTTTTTCACGGCAGGTGGCGATACCGCCGGCATCCAGAATCGCGTTTTCGAACAGATTCGCTGGGTCGCACCCGCGGACCTCGCCGCGCTCGATTTTCTTCCCGCCGATCGCGAGCTGATTCATCTTCTCTCTACCGGAAAGTTGAAGGCCTCGTAAACGAATCGAACTTTTGCTTTTACTAAATTCGCGCTTCAGCTTCTGTCCGCATCCAACTTTATGTTATAGTTTTCTTGACTGAAATATATCGAGCGTCCCAGCTCACAGGAGCAGAAATGGCATCGAAAGGCAGCCGGGCGGTTTTGGAGCCCGAGACGGAGAAATCCGTATATTCGAACGAACTGTGTATAAGCCTTTACACCGCGTTGCTCAAATGTCGAATGTGCGACGAAAAGGCCCGCATCCTCTTCCGGCAGAGCAAGTTCGGCGGTAACTTTTATTCAGGGGTTGGCCAGGAAGCGACGGAAGTCGGAGCCGCTTTCACCCTGCGCAAAGACGACTGGATTGCACCATCCCACCGAGACTGGACTTCCAACATCATCAAAGGCGCGCCACTGAAATCTTGTTTCGCGCAGCTCTTCGCCAAGGCAACGAGCCCCGACCGCGGCCGCTCGTCCCCGGCCCACATGGGATTTCCCGACTTGCACGTGATTACGCCGGCGAGCAGCATCGCCGGACAATTGGCCGTCGGCACCGGCGTGGCATTCGGGCTGAAGCGGCTGAAGAAAGACACCGTCGTCGTCGCGTTCTTCGGCGACGGCGCAACGAGCATCGGCGGCTTCCATGAAGCGCTGAATTTTGCCGGCGTGCATCGGCTGCCGATCATTTACATCTGCCAGAACAATCTTTGGGCGGAGTCCGTGCCCCTGCGCTTGCAGACGGCGCTAAAGGATTTGTCCGAGCGCGCGAAAGCGTACGGTTTCCCGGGATACTCCGTGGACGGCAACGACGTTCTCGCCGTGTACGAAGCCGCGACCAAGGCCATTGCGCGCGCACGCGCCGGCGAAGGTCCGACGCTGATCGAGTGCAAGACATATCGCTGGTACGGCCACTCGGAAATTGATCCCGCGAAATATCGCATCAAAGAAGAAGTGGACGCATGGAAGAAGCGCGATCCTGTCCTCGCCTTCGAGAAATACCTCCTCGACAAGAAAATTCTCAACGATTCGAAAAAGGCTCAGATCGCGGTTGATATCAATCGCGAAATTGACGATGCCGTCGAGTTCGCCGAGCAGAGCCCATATCCCGACCCGTCTGAAATCACGAATTTCGTCTGGGCCGATTAATAGAAGGAACTCCGGAGAGACATGCCACGAACGATTAATTATATCGACGCGATTACCGAAGCGCTCGATCAGGAAATGGAACGCGACGATCGCGTCTTCATCATGGGCGAGGATATTGGCCCATCCGGCGGCGTTTTCAAAGCCACGGCCGGCCTATTTGACAAGTTCGGCGAGGATCGCGTGCTCGATACGCCGCTCGCCGAGAACAACATCATCGCGTCGGCAATTGGAGCGGCGATGGTCGGGCTGAGGCCGGTGCCTGAAATCCAATTCGCCGATTTCATTACGCCTGCAATGGACACGATCGTCCAGCAAGCCGCCAAGATCCACTATCGCAGCGCCGGCGCTTACACCTGCCCGATCACGATTCGCATCTGCTGCGGCGCAAGCAGCGGTAGCGGGCTATATCACTCGCAGGAAAATGCGACGTGGTTCACTCACGAGCCGGGATTAAAAGTCGTGATGCCATCCACCGCCCACGATGCCAAGGGACTGCTGCTCGCAGCGATTCGCGATCCGAATCCGGTTCTCTACTTTGAGCACAAGAAGCTCTACCGCTCTGTGAAGGACGAAGTCCCGGAAGGCGATTTCACGGTGCCGCTCGGCAAAGCCGCGGTGCGCCGCGAAGGCCGCGACCTCACCGTTCTCACCTATGGTTCGATGGTTTCGCTATCGCTCGAAGCCGCCGAGCAGATGTCGAGGCGCGGCGTTGAAGCCGAAGTTCTCGATCTGCGAACGCTCTCCCCGCTCGATAAAGACGCCATTCTCACCAGCGTGCGGAAGACCAGCAAATGCATGATCGTCCACGAAGACAAGCGCACCATGGGACTCGGCGCGGAACTTTCCGCCATCGTCGGCGAAGAAGCTTTCGATGATCTCGACGGCCCGATCGTCCGCATCACCGGCCCGGACATTCCCGCGATGCCGTTCAGCCCGCCGCTTGAGAAGGCGTGGCTGCTGAATACTGCGAAAATCCTCGCGGGAATGGAAAAGCTCGCGGCTTACTGACTTCCGGCAAGACTCTTCAACAACTTTTAGACAAGCGTCCGGCCGCCGTCCACAGGCAGTATCTGGCCGGTTACGAAATCCGATTTAACGAAAAACACCACCGCATCCGCTATGTCGTCGCCCGTGCCTGTGCGGTGCAGCGGCACCTGGCGAATGTATTCCTTGTCGGGCTCTTCGCCGGGAAATTGAATCGTGCCCGGCGCGACGCTGTTCACGAGAATCTTCGGCCCCAGCGCGCGAGCGAGACACCGCGTCAGCATGATGACCCCGGCCTTCGAAACGCAATAATGAGTGAAAGCCGGCCACGCGAGAAGGCCGCCAAGCGATGAAATGTTGACGATGTGGCTCTGTCCAGCGCCGCGCCTCAACAATGGAATTGCGGCCTGCGCGCATAGGAATTGGGATTTCAGATTCGCATTCATGATGCGGTCCCACTGCTCCTCGGTCAATTCCTCGAACTTGGCGGGGTAAAATATTCCGGCATTATTCACCAGAATGTCCAGCCTGCCGAATTCCTTGTCGGTTTGCGCGAAAAGCTTATCCACGTCGGACTTCTTGGAAACGTCCGCCTGAATCGCTATCGCGCGCCGTCCGCGTGACGTGATTTCAGCGACAACCTGCTCTGCTTCATCCTTCGACGTGGCGTAATTCACGACAATGTCCGCGCCTTCATCGGCGAGGCGCAGTGCGATGCTCCGGCCGATTCGCTTTGCCGCGCCAGTGACAAGCGCGACCTTCCCGGACAGCTTTCCTTCCGCCATGCTTCCCTCCCCCACCAAAAACAGATACGCGCTTAGAGGCTTCACCTTAGCATCCGCGCAACCGCTGTCAACATCGCCCAACATCACCTCGCGTTTGACGGCCCGGCGCGGCATCCCTACAATCACATCTTTCGGGCGACCCCTGATAAACGGAGAAACTATGAAACTCGACGTGCTGGCCATCGCGGCGCATCCGGACGACGTGGAGCTATCCTGCGGCGGCACATTACTGAAGATGTCCGAGATGGGCTACCGCACCGGCATCCTCGATCTCACGCGCGGCGAAATGGGAACGCGAGGCACGCCAGAAATTCGTGCGCGCGAAGCGGCCGCAGCAGCGAAAATACTTCGCGTAAAAATCCGAGAAAATCTCGGCTTGCCCGATTCCCGATTGGAAGTAAACGAAGAATTCAAACGCAAAATTGCGGAACGCATCCGCGCTCTGCAACCTCACACCGTAATCCTCCCCTACTGGGAAGGCCGCCATCCAGATCACTACACGACCGCGCGCCTCGGCTACGAAGGATGTTTCATCGCCGGGTTGAAACAAATGCCCCTGAAAGGCGTGGCATTCCGCCCGTTCAAAATTCTATACTCCGCGGTCTACCAGGACGTGACGCCGAGCTTCGCGGTGGACATAACGGCGCAATTCGACAGTCGACGGCGAGCGATTCTCGCTTACAAATCGCAATTCAATCCCCCGAAGTCGCAGAAGCGTTCGAAAGTGTATCTGCCGCTCGATCAGCTCGAGCACGAAATGAACCTCATCACCAGCTATTACGGGCGCCTGATCGGCGTGCGCCACGCCGAGCCCTTCGTGACCCGCGAAATTCAAGCTGTCGACGACATAATGAAGATTCCGGTACGATCATTCTAGGGAAACTACAGAACAATGTTCAGAGCCCCGAGGCTCCTGCCTCGGGGTCCGGATGAACGTGATAAGAATGTGTAGCTGCGGGCGGGTTGGCCGTCGCAATTCCCCCAAATCGTCAGCCGAGCGTCAAAATTCGTTCGATTCCTGCGCAAACTTAAATCCCGGCAGCACCGGTCCCGTCGTCGCGTTCTGGACACGCACTCGAATGGGCGCTTCCATCTCGGCCCCGGCCTTGCGCAGTACGGCAAAAGTTGCCAGCGCTTCGCTGTAAATCTTTGTAATCAGGTAGGTTTCGTCGCTGCCGTCCTTCTTCCACACCTGTCCGACCTGTATCTTTCGAGTCGCCATTTGTCTGAATCGAATGTAGACAGAATCGCTTATTGCGTCAATACGATTGCAAAACTCTGCAAACGGCAAAGAAACTCTTTTCGGGCTTTCGACATCGAAGCACTCAGATTCATTTGTTGTTAGGGTGTATAATCACGTTGATTCCGGCCGGAGGTGCTCCATGAAATCCTGGACGCGAGAGTTTGCTGCATTTCTTCTGACCATGTCTCTGGTCTATCCTTCCTCCTACGCCCAACAGCAGCAATCGCAAACTCCGCCCGCGCAACCCGCACAAACTGCTGCGCCGGCGCCAACGCAGCCGCAACAGACGCAGACTCCGCCGGCGGATTCGCCTCAGGTTCAGGACATCGGCGCAACGCCAAATGGCGTGAAGGGCGGCAGCGAGGCCGACGTCAACGCCATCGGCAATCGCAAAGTCGGCCATGGCCCCGACATGTATTCGATGGAGCACGAGATCGCCCTCGGCAAGCAGCTCGCGCAGGAAGTCGACCGCGTTTCCAAATTCATCACCGATCCAGTCGTCACCGAGTATGTAAACCGAGTTGGACAAAATCTGGTCCGCAACTCAGACGCGCAAGTTCCCTTCAGCATCAAAGTCATTGATTCGGACACGGTAAACGCCTTTGCTCTGCCCGGTGGTTTCTTCTACGTGAACAGCGGCTTGATCTTGCGCGCCGACGAAGAATCCGAGCTCGCCGGGGTGATGGCGCATGAAATAGCCCACGTCTGCGCGCGTCACGGCACGCGAAACGCCACCAAGGGCACCATTATGCAGATGGCCACGATTCCGCTGATTCTGCTGGGACCGGGCGGCTGGGCCGGCTACGGTCTGTACGAAGGCTTGAATTTCCTGATACCGGTAACGTACTTGAAGTTCAGCCGTGACGCCGAACGCGAAGCGGATTATCTCGGCCTGCAATATATGTACAAGGCCGGCTACGATCCCAATGCCTTCGTGCAATTTTTTGAAAAAGTCGAAGCGGACGAAAAGAAGCATCCCGGAACGATCCCGAAGCTTTTCTCCACTCACCCGCCGACGCCAGATCGCATTGAAGCCTCACAAAAGGCCATCGCCACGATTCTTCCGAGCCGCGAAGAATACATCGTCACCACTTCTGAATTTGATGTTGTGAAGCGGCGCCTTGGAGCGATCGAAGCGGGCCAGAAAGTTCAAGAAAAGAAAGTCAGCAAAGACAAGCCCACGCTTCGCAAGCGGACGGACCCGAACGCTGGCGGGACCACAACAACGAACGGTGGCGGAGACGGCACCTCAACCAACGGCGGAGACAGCACGACAAACAACGGAGATTCCACCAGCAGTGATGATGACCGTCCAGTACTGAAGAAGCGTCCAGACTGATTTTCCCATTTTGGAACTACGACGGCAATGCAGCAATTCTAATCGATACACCAAAACGATTAGAAATGGCTGCAAACCATAGACAATAAAGGTCGGGGCGCGTTTCTAATCGTAACAAAATCGCACCCTCCGGCAATAATTCCGGCTTATATCGCAAACAAAAAAAGGCGTTCCGATGATCTCGGAACGCCTTCTTATTTCACGAACTGAAATCCTCAGCGCTCGACGGTTTCCGCGACGCCCATCCGCTTCAATCCTTCGGAATAATACTTCCGATACAAAACATCCCACTCCTCGCTGCCTTCCAGAATTTCCTTCTTCTGCGAGGTAATCTTCAAACGTACCTCGGTATCCACCTGCTCTTCTAATTTCAGCAGCGCCTGAAGGATATTGACGATTTCAAGGCGAATCGTGTCGCGATCCTCGATGAATTCCACGTCATCAAGAGCTACAAGAACGTCGATAATTTTGTGCGAGAGCCTGACTGTCTTTTCGCGACTGAGCCTCATAATCCTCGCCGGAATTCGGTACCGCTAGCGCAACGTCAGCTTTCGCTGCCGCGCCAATTCCCCCTTCACCTTCTTGTACATCTCCTGGTACGACACGCCAGTCCGGCGCATTTCCTCGGCATGCTGGCTCAAAATCTCGCGCACTTCTTCGTTCAGCCGGTCTTCGACGCCCAATTCCTCCGCCATCGCCTGTCGCACCGCCTGCGCGACTGCTTCAGCCGACTTAACTTCAATCATTTCTGAGGCAACAAGTCGTTTGACCACTTCCTTCGACATGTACCCGACAAAATCGCGAGACAGCAGCATTCCGCTTTTCTCCCTGCGCTTTCTCTCTACAATTCAGTGTACTGTCTGCGTCTTTCGAGGTCAAGAAAAGGCCACATTGACGCTTTCTGGCCCTGCGAATACGACGGAAAAGTCATTTCTGGGGAGTAACGCCGTGGTCAGAGCATCCGGTTTTATGCCCGGAAGGTCCAGGGTTTCAAACAAAAATCCGGCATCGATTCTCAGAGCGGTTTGTAATCGCCGAGGCCGTGGTCCCGCGCATCAGCGATGACTGATCAGCGATCTGGTTTCCACAGAGCCGCTTGGGGCTTGGCGTGCAGAAAACTCGTGACCTGCAAAATGCCTTTCGAATCATAGTCGCCGCGCGCAAGCACCGCTTCGCCGGCTACGGCTTGAATCGCAGCATGACGCTCGATAGCTTGAGTTAGGTCGGCTGTGATTTGCTTGCCGTCCCGCGTCTCGATCACCACGTGCGTTCCCGACACAACGCGAACGAAACCCGAAATTTGATGCGGCGACAAAGCCGGCTGTAGAGGCGCTGCCACCCGAACAAACTGGGATGCAGGAATAATCGCGTCATCGCCCGTTGCCCCGACGCCGAAGATCGAGAGCATCCGATAGCTTGCGACATAGACTTTACCGTTTGCCACCATGGGCACGATGTTCGCGTTGCCGGTGGTGTTTGGCCAGGTCCCTGCGGCGGCCGAGTAGAGTTGTGCGCCGCTGGCCGCATTGAAAGCGTATAGCGTGACGTCGTTCGTGCTGTTGTACGGGCGGCCAACTGCCCAGATCACTGCGGATCCGGACGTGGTCCCGTTGGACGAGACACTTGTGAAGAACCCGGGATCCTGCGCGCCACTAACTGATGGCGATATGAATTCCGGATCTGCTACCAGGGCGGTGCCAGGCGAGGTCTGCACCTTCCAGACATTAATGTTGTTGCCGCCGCTCGACACCACGCGGCCAATGCCGTCCGACCCCGTAAAGAATGACGGACCGCACCAGCAGCCGCCGACGGAATACTCGCCCACTACATCGCTGGAATTCTCGCCGCCGAGATTGCCCGTCTTCATCAGATACATGATCCCCGCCTTGCCCGCAGCCACGGCCAGATTCGGATCGGATCCAGGCTGTTTAGGCAATAGCATCACACCGCCTGAACCAAAATCTTCATCACTCTGGTCCAACTCTGCGACATCGGCTCCTGCGTCCGTAGGGCTGAAGTAAGAGACAATCCGATTGAGCGTCGACGAAATCTCGATCACGCTCTCCGACAGATTCACCGACTTGGTTTTGTCGTAGGTCGTGCCGGAAGGATCTGAATTCCCGGTGACAAAATACACGTTACCGCTTCCTTCTGAGGACGGTCCGTAACCCGACATCCAGATCGACGTCAAAAAGAAATCGTTCGGCGAGTTGACTGACAATACTTGGTTATTAAGCTGCTTCTGCGTGATAGGTGCGAGCGTAGAAGCGTTCCAAGCGAGCATCCAACCGCGTGAAACGTTAGCGTTGATGTCACAAAAGCTCCCGAAGCTTGCGTAGATATATCCGTTCGCCTCAAGTAGGGCGGGACGCTGGCGACTTGCTCCGGCGGTAAAGCTGTATTCGGTTTTGCCGTCAGAGAGCGTATGCGTTGCCGAGACCACGACAGGGGTCACCTTGTCAGCCAGAGTTGTGAGGTTGAGAGCGTGCAACATGAATTCTTCGGTCTTATTAGTGGAATTATAGAGATAGGCAATCACGTAAAGCGTTTTTGACGACACATTGATGACCGGCGTTGAATTGATGCCAACATTGCTGCCATTGTTGTTGCACTGGCCCGGCAGTGCTGTGATCGGAACAGGCGTACCCAGATTTACATGCAGCAGGATCGCACCCGATGACGCGTCGATCGCATAGACCGAGTTGCTTTCGGTCGCAACGTAGACCACGTCATGTTTGCTTCCGCCGATGGTGAGGCCGGTGACGAGGAGGGGCTCCGCATCAACCTGATCATCGAGCGTGACCTGCTTCAGCAGCCCGAAGCTTGAGCCGCTGACCGCACTCGGCGTGAGTGAGGTTTCGCTGCTGTTCCATCCAGTGCGCCGCGTGTCATTGTGATAGGTAATCACGTTGATCTTCGCCGCACTCGCGTTCGAAATGGAATTCTGAGATGCCTCTGGGCTGACAACGCTCGCCTCAGCCGGCAGTGGAGTCGAGCGGGCTGCAAGCTGCGCGTTCTGGGCGGCAGCTTGCGGAGAAAACATACAGCTCAATAAAAGCGCGCATAGCGTACCAACAGCTGCCTGAGTTGCGCGGCTTTGGCTGCTAAATGCAGCCGCGCGAACCGATTTCGAGTCGATGAGAAATCGCCGCGTAACGCGATGCGTATTCATTGTTCACTGTCTCCTTATCGCTTTCTTGGGAACCGAAACTCGCGGACCGTTACAAAGTGTTAGATAGAAAGTTTAAAAGCAACTTGGTTATGGTGAGTTCTACGCCGAGCGCTGCCATTGTTCAACAGAATTCTGAGTTCTCGCGCACTTCTGTGGAAAAAAATCCAAGCCTTCGGTACTCACCGTACTATGCCGGACGGCGCCTCTCTCTTTCCGCTTATCTCTACAATTCAGCGAGCTGTCTCCGTCTTTCGAAGTCAACGAAGGTTGCATTGACGCTCTCTGGTCCTTCCGATACGATGGAAAAGTTATTTATGGGCGGTTAGCTCAGCGGTTAGAGCATCCGGTTTACACCCGGAAGGTCCAGCGTTCAAATCGCTGACCGCCCACCACTTTCTCTTCGAATCCTTCCCTCTTCGCCGAATTTCATCGTGTTCTTCATTTTTGCAACAGCGCCTACCAGCACTTGCAGCGGCAAGTCAGACGAGAACACGCCTTCAGAGCCCCGAGGCTCCCGCCTCGGGGACCAATCATAATTGATGGCAGTCTTGTCGAGAACGTGCCTTACTTCACGTCTTAGAATGTGCTGCAAAGAAGGACCAGATCAGATCCGTAGCAGGAATGCTATTGCCGCTGATTGCCAGGCCGGGCCACATGTGATGCCCGCCCTGAATCGCATTGAGCTCAATGCCGGTGCCATCCTGGCATCCCGAATATTTGTCCACGTGAACTTCCGCGGTTTCTGAATGCGCGGGTGAGGCCGAACAGCCATCGCGCTTGACCCAAAAATTTACGGCGTACGCTACCGATTTGTCCTCGCGTTTGCCGCCGATTTGAAAGGGCGAACTCCCTCCATTGAAAGGCACCAGGCGATCGGCGGTGCCATGAAAAATCAGCACCGCTACGCGTGCCCTCGGATCGCAATCAACGTTGAGCGCGCCTTCAACCGGTGCAATAGCCGCCGTCTGCTCGGACAATTCGCATGCCATGCGATAGGACATCATCGCGCCGTTAGAAATACCAGTGAAGTAGATGCGCTTGCGGTCCACCGAATAGTCGCGCTCAAGTTTTTCGATCAGCGCGCGCAAAAAACCTACATCGTCAATGTTGTTCTGCATCGCGTAGCCGCAGCAATTTCCAGAGTTCCATGTAGGCATTGCACTCAGACGCCCGGTCCCGCTCGGATAAATTGCAATGAAATGCTTCTCGTCCGCTTTCGAGCTCATGCCTGACATTTTCTCTGCACTGTTAGGACTTTGCCCGCCGCCGTGCAGCACAAACACTAACGGTAGAGGTGACCCGGCCACATACGCGGGCGGCACGTGAATCAAATACGTGCGAGTGCGGCCGCCGAAGTCAAGCGAAGCCGATTGCGTGCCCGCTTGGATCGAAGCAAACGATGCCATAGCTGGCCAGGCTCCTGTGCGCCGCCACATTACTCCGAGCACGAGCACACAAATTGTGCCAAGTATCAGAATTCTTCGCCTGTGAACGTTCATGCGTTGCTCCTGTAACCCGATACTCAGCGACATCAAATTCTCGAAACACCGCCGCTTGACCTCAGCTCTGGCGGTATTGTACGCGGATATCAGCCGTTCATCTCGGTTCTGATGACTGTCGGCCTCTTTGCATCACAATCTCAAACATCGCTGTACCACACGCGTGGGTGTAACCTCGTGCTTGGAAAGCAAATCTGTACGCAACCATTCGCAAAACCATAAGCTGCCGTTCCACAATACAGAGGTTTTGATACGTGAGTGCAATTCCAAAACTCATCAACTTGCTGAATTTGAGGAGGCGACGCCAGCCAAACCGTCAGCACTCATGCACTAGCCCACATATTCACAGTTCCGGTGCTCATCTGGAATCGGACAACCAGTCTAACTGGCCAATCTACAGTTAGTTGCGTCCACCTTTATGCAGGGGCAGCTTTTGGAGACTCTTCGGACGTCTGGGGGCCGAATTCAATTTCAACTTACGAAATCGACAGATCAAGGGTGCAGAAACGCGAAATGGAGAGCCAAATTGGCAGGTTATTTGCTTTCATACATACGGTGACATGAGCGACGATACGACGCGTACGGGACAATCTGAATCGGAAGCAGAGACGGGCCGCGAACTTGCTCCAGCCGGGTCGCAAACCGCGTCGAATTCCTATCGATTCGAAAACTTTGAAATTGATTGCGCACGTCTTGAATTGCGACGCCACGGCCTGAAGATCCATTTAAAGGGCCGGCCGTTTACCCTGCTGGCTGTTCTCGTCGAAAGCGAAGGGCAAATCGTGACGCGCGAGCAACTCCGCGCGCGTCTGTGGTCGCCTGACACCCACGTGGATTTCGACGCAAACCTGACGACGGCTTTTTGCACCCTGCGAAGAGCCCTCGGCGATTCGTCGAAGGAATCCAGATTCATTGAGACGATTCCGGGACAGGGATACCGCTTCATCGAGCCCGTCGTTCGATTGAAAATCAGAACTCCGGCAATGCAGACATCGGCTGATGCCGCTTCGGTCCTGTCCATCAATCGTGTGCCTGCAAATTCTGAATCGCATGATTCGAATGACTTGCGGCGAAAGATTCTTGTCGCCGCGTGCTGCGCGGCGGCACTCGTTGCTGTTATAGCAGGGTTCGGTTATCGCCACGTTTTATCAGTGCGAGCGGCGTCGACTCAGCCTGTTCGATTAGCAGTATTGCCATTTACGGAGATCGCCGCCGGATCCGAAGCTGAGCTAATTGCTGATGGATTGCACGATGCGATCATCACAGGTCTGGCAAACCGCTACACCTCGCAATTCGCGGTGATCTGCAGAACCACATCCATGCGTTATAAACATACAGATGAAACCGTTCAGCAGATCGCTCGTGAACTGAGCGTTGATTACATCGTCGAGGGCTCGGTCCAAACCGAGCACGATCGCACTCATATCGCTGTGAGGCTCGTCCGCGCAGAAGACCAGTCCCAGCTCTGGGCCGACAGTTACGATCGGCCATTCCAGGACGTCATCTCAGTGGAATCTGAAGTCGCGGACCAGATTGGTGCAGCACTATCTCTCCGTGGAGTTATCCCTGCGACGGTGGGCACCCGCGCTATCTCGCCAGTAACTCCCTGCAAACCCACGGCTGCCGCCATACCTTCGGCATTCTTTCCTCTTTCAAGCGTTTAGGCCGTCAAGCTCCCTTTCGTCCACTTCTCTGTGGCAGCCTCCTGCGGTCTTCAGACACTGAGCCCACGTCGCTAATGACAATCTCGTTTCCACATCGGTCACATACATCACCCGCATTCACTTCTTTTTTTGAGACATATCCGAATATCCGAAATGTCTCATTACGACAATCCGTTTCAGATCGCCAAATCCGATTTTAGGTAAATTCGCCTTCGGGACAAAACTGCTTGAATAGAACGACTTAAAGCCCGTTACGAAATTCAGGAGGATTTAGGCGCGGTTTGCTTATTTCAGCAGTCCGATTGCGAATAGACGAACGAGTTTCGCGGTCAAGGGGTGTTGGCTCGCGGAATACAATTTGAATCTCTCCGGAGGATTCGATGGTTCTGAAATTCGCGGCGCGTGTTTGTTCGATCTTACTCCTCGTCACGTTCATAGCAGGCGGTTCGGCTTTAGCCCAGACAACTCAATCGGCTGGCACGATCGAGGGCTCGATTGTCGATCCACAGGGGGCCACCGTACCCGGAGCGAAAATCACAATCATAAATAAGGGCACCGGCCAGGCGACGTCGGTCAGCCAGAGCTCCGCTGGCACATACAACTCTGGACCGCTGAACCCAGGCACATACATCGTCCGCGTAGAACAACCGAACTTTCGGACCTCTGAGACAACGGTGAACGTCCAAGTCGGTGTGGTTACGCCGAATAACGTAACCTTGAGCATCGGATCATCGGCGACGGTGGTGGAGGTAACCGGCGAAGAGACTCACGTCAACACGGAACAGGCGACGATTCAGGGCGTATTGACCGCGGATCAAATTGATAATTTGCCGGTCAATGGCAGAAATTTCCTCGACCTCGCCCAACTCGAACCGGGTGTGCAGATTCAGGATGGCTCGACGTTCGATCCTACGAAAAACGGCTATTCATCCGTGTCCTTCGGCGGCCGCTACGGGCGCGCGGCTCGAATCGAAATTGACGGCGTGGACATCAGCGACGAAAACGTGGGAACGACCACTCAAAACATACCTCAGAGCGCCATCGAAGAGTTCCAGGTAGAAGGCTCATCACTAGATTTGAGCACGGAAATTAGCGGCACGGGCGCGATCAACGTGGCCACGCGTTCTGGCACCAATACTATCCACGGCGGCGGCTTTTATGACTTCCGCAACGATGAACTTGCTGCTCGATTCGCGCCCACAGCGCTTCCCTTTTCCCGCAAGCAATACGGCGCCAGGCTCGGCGGTCCATTTTGGAAAGACAAATTGTTTTTCTTCGGTGACTGGGAACGCACCCAGCAAGCAGAAGCCGATCCTGTCGTCCTCGGCGCTCCGTTTAATACTCTGAGCGGCAGTTTCAACGCGCCTTTCACAGACAATGAGTATCTTGGACGCCTCGATTATGTTGTAAAAAATAACTGGCGGATCTTCGCGCGGTTTAACTACGAAAACAATCTCAGCGTCCGCGGATTCGTGGGTAATTCCTACCAGCCGTTCAGCAATGGTGACCATACGAAAGTGTATGCGGTGGGAACCGATTTCAATACGGGCACATTCACTCACAGCATTCGGTTCGGCTACACCAAGTTCCATAACATCATCGGCGACGGCACCTCCGGGCTTCCAAGCCAGTTCAATCCTGTGCCGGGCCTCGCCATCAATATCGGCAACGATTCCATCTGCCTTTCCGGAGTTGATAACTTCTGCTCAGGGCCGAACTTTCTAGCTCCACAACAGACGTACCAGAGCGATAAACAACTGAAGTACGACGGAAGCAAGATCATTGGCACGCACATCCTGCGTTATGGCGTGACCTACAACAGACTCCTTGGCGGCGGCTTTGCCTCGTTTGTCGGCACCGGACCCGAAGTGAATCCTTTGCTGACGGATCTTGAAGTAGGAGGCGATCCTTCGAACCCGCTGGATTACCTCGCAGACACGGTGATTGTCGGGAACGGTTTCGGTTTTGCTTCCGAAATTCCCCAATTTAATCTGCCGGCAGGCGGATTGTTCGACTCGAGATTTGAAGCCTACATCGGGGATTCGTGGAAGATTTGGCGGCGCTTTTCTCTGAGCTATGGTCTCCGCTACACCCGCGATACCGGACGTTCGGATGCTGACTTGCCCGGTGTTGCAGCGTACGCCGCATTCAATAACCAGTTCATCTCCGGACTCCAGGATCCGGTAAATCAGCCGAATGCAGACTTCTCGCCGAACCTTGGCTTCGCCTGGGATCCGAAAGGCGACGGCAAGACCGTAATACGCGCCGGCGGCGGACTTTACTTCGACAACTCGGTCTGGAACAACGTTCTTTTCGATCGGTCCACGCGTTTGACGTCGGGAAGATTTCTGACGTTTCCACCCGCCTGCGTGAACAACCAACCAGTACCCGTGCCCCTCTCACCGACGCTCGCGACCTTCTGCGGCCAGCCGATCGGAGCGGTCGCATCCGACATCATCGCTTTCCAGAAGGCTTATCAGGAAGCGGTTCAGGCCGCTGGCCCACAAGCCAATCCCAACTACATCGGCACCGCGCTTGCGGCCGGCAGCGTCAACGGTACGTCCCCGCTCTATCCCGGTTATAAGTCACCAAGAACGTGGCAAATGAACGCTGGGATCGCTCGCGAGCTCCATCCGGGCACCGTTTTAAGTGTGGATTACGTTCGATCGGTGGGCCTGCACTCGCTTCTTAGCTACGACACCAATCACATTGGCGACGCACGCTTCTTGAATACCCCCGCGGCGCTAGCGGCAATCAGCACAACGAACGCTGGGCTTGGTTGCGGAGATTCCACCAGCGCCGCATCGATCAACTGCGCGATCGGGGCGGGCGCCACATATCAGAACTACGCGGCGAATGGACTCGATTCAAGTCTTGCCATCACCGGAGGCGCGCCCTGCCCGACATGCGCATTCGCGGGCGTTAATCCCAATGTCGGCATGAATCAGATGTTCTTCCCCATCGGGCGTTCGCTTTACAGCGGCATGCAGGTTGGTTTGAAATCCGATATCAAGCACCCGCTGCCCGGCACGCATAACTTGAATCTCCAGGTGGGATACGCGTTGTCCCGCTACAAGGCCACCGCGCTCGACACGGACTTTACCGCTGGCGCGACCGACTTCGCGGACCCTAACAAATACTTCGGGCCGAACGGACTCGACCGCACGCATCAACTCACGGTCGGCGCCGTTATGGATCTTCCACTCGGACTCCAATTCAGCACGCTGACGCACTGGGCGACGGCGCTGCCGGTGACGCTCACATTGCCGTCAGGGAGCATCTTCACCAACGACATTATTGGTGACGGTTCCTTCGGCGGAAACACGAACACACGGCCTGGCGATCCTCTGCCCGGCACGAATCTCGGCTCGTACGGCCGCAGCATCAAGGCCGACGACATCAACAACGTCATCAACAATTTCAACAACACCACGGCCGGAACGCTCACTCCCGCCGGTCAGGCGCTGGTGACGGCGGGCCTGTTCTCTCAGACTCAGCTCACCGCACTTGGCGCCGTGGTTCCAAAGATTCTGCTCGCTCCTGACGGGCAAGTTGGAGTTTCACCGCTATACACGACTGACTTCCATCTCTCTCTCAGGCTGCGCCCGAATAAGATCTGGCACAGTCTCTCGGAGCAGTTTGTAATTTCGCCCGAGGCGGCCATCTTCAACGTGTTCAACTATCAGAACTGGGATCCCGCAGGAAATGTACTGCGCGGCATTCTGGACGGTAGCGAAGGTTCCGCCAACGGGACCACCGCTCACGGCACCACGCCTCGCACCAACTTGGTTACGCTCGGCTCCGGAACTTATGGCTACGGCGCTCCGCGTCAGGCTGAGTTTGGCGTCAAAGTATCGTTCTAACGAATTCGCTCTGGCTTGACCTCGTGGGTGAGGTTAGAGCGTTCGATCGGCCGGAGATGCAGCCCTAACAGGCTGCATCTCCACGATCGCTGCCGCACTGCTCATGCCGAACACGTAGCCCGGCGAATGCCATCTCCGCGTCAAATCTGTGACCACGTTATGTTAGGATTATCAGCAGTCAGCGCGCGAGAACTTTGTGTTGGAGCTTTAAATTGGTTTAGCGGCACCAACAAAGGCTTTTCGCAATATCGCTGATTTTGAATGCGGGGCCGTAGTTCAGTTTGGTTAGAACGCCTGCCTGTCACGCAGGAGGTCGCGGGTTCGAACCCCGTCGGCCCCGCCAATCTTTTCAATCAGTTAGTGACAGTCCGTTTCTGAGAATCTGGCGACTGTGCCCAATTCTGTGCCCCAGTCACCGCAGAAACCGGCTGTGAGATGGCCTCAACTGCCGCCCGCTTCGCTTCCATCCGAATGTGCGAGTAGTGTTCCAGCATCCGGCGCGAAACGTGCCCGGCAATCGACATGATCGTTTGCTCGCTCGTCAAAGACTCCGCCAGCTTCGTAATCGCGGTGTGCCGCAGGTCGTGAAAGCGCAGCCCTGGCACTCCAGCGTTCTTAGTTGCGTTACGCCACGCGGTCCTAAAGCTCGCTATCGGCCTACTGGGGTCAATCTTGTGGTTCTCACACGCGGGAAATACAAAATGCTCCGGGCGTGCCTCTGGCGTGCGGCTCGCCCACTTCGTTAGAGCTGCGACGGCGGACTGATTCAGCGGGATGATACGGCCGCTGCCCGCTTCCGTCTTGCTCTTTCCTACAATCAGTGACTTGTGGATGAGGTCAACCTGCGACCAGCGCAGCGTCTTGATTTCTTACGACCGCATCGCGGTATTGAGAGCCAACACAACTATCGGATACAGGGCGGAATCAGAACGCCGCGGTTCACTTGTCACCTTCAGCAACGCGGTCTCCTGCTCTGGGTTGATCGCCCGGCCAACGTCTCGCCGCTCCTTCATAAACTGCACATCGTCCGAAACGGCCCCCCAAAGTTTCGATTTCTTCATTATGGCGCGCAGCACAGCGATTTCCAGATTGACTGTGCGTCCGGCAGCCTTCGCCGCTGTTCGTTTCCCTTGGTAGCTCGCGATGTCTGCCGCTGAGATGTCAGATAGAAGCAATGTCCCGAAATGCTTCTTGAGATGCTCCGTCGCGAGTTCGTAAAGGTCCACGGTCCTTGGAGCAACGTGCGCCATCCGAGAGTCGAGCCATCGCTTTGCTGCAATCGGGAATGTCTGTGCCTTTTCGCGTCGGATAATCCCGTTGTAACCGTCCTCAAGCTGGTGTCGGCGGGCGCGCTCCGCCTCTCTCGCGAGCGTTCGGCTCTTGCTTTTCGATGATTCTCTGATGACCTGCCCGGCGAACCGAAATTTGTACCACCACACGTCGCCGCGCCTGTAGAGGCTCATCGCGCACCACCCTTCATCGTCGGACGCCCACCTTTCTTGGCCCACTTTGAAAGCGTTGCTTTGTCGTACTTCGCGGCTCGCGCTTTGCCGCCCTTGCGCCCTATGCTAGCGAGATATTCTCGGATCATCTTGTCGTTTCCTTTCTTCATAACTTAGCGGCCAAGATATACTTGACGGCTAGGTTTGTCAAGCGCAAAATGGCGCTGCGCGGCTAGGGTCGCTCCCGAACGGCGGACGCATCCCGGCCTGCCTGCCGCGCTCACTTCAACACCGGGATGCCACGCGGGAGGTGGCATGGCCCAGCCAGTTTTTGACCGACGCCTATACGACCTTAAGTTCGCTGAGCTGTGTCACGAACTGCGCCAGAAAACATCAGCGGCGACTAGGCGTGTACCCTTCGAGCAGCGCAAGCTTGGACAAGGTGAAGGCGCAGGGTTCTATGAAAAGCTAGTGGACGCCCATCTCGAAATTCTCGGTGAGCATCTTGAGGGCGTAGATAGAATTTGCCGGGAGGTGTGGCGGAAACAGGGAGGGATCGAAACCCCGGATTTTGTTCGGGCGGTGGTGCGAAATAGAGTGTTCGCAACGATCGCGGCGCGTTGCAGTGCTATCCGCGGAGAAATCGAGTTAACGGCGGAGCGGAAGCGTTTTAAGGGACTGACCCCTATACTTCATCACCTCGCACAAGAGCGGGCGCATCTTGAGAACCGTTGGGCCAATCGCTACGACATAGAAGCGCGCGAGCTTGGCTATGCGAACGCATCTGCGTTTGAATTGCGATCAACGACAATCGGGTCGGTTAGGGAGCCAGAGAACCGGCGGAGGGTTTTTATTGAGGATGCGGGCCCACTGAGCTTTCCACGACCGGAAGGCGCTGATTCGTATTCGAAGTTCCGGACAAAAACTCTTCAGAAGCGTTTGGCAGAAATTGACGGTAGGTTGCTCTATCTGAATCAACAATTTCCCGAATGGCGGGTTTGGGGCGGGTACGGTCCCGGCAACACGCCGCCGCCGTACTACGACGAGATACTGCATTTAGAAGAAGAGCGAGAGCGCCTCATCCTCGCACTAAGCAAACGCGTCAAGTTGGAAACCAAACCCGCACTCCACAACGCTCGCCGAGCGGCCTATGAGCGCGGAAAGAAGACCGAAGGGGAACACCAAGAGTCCGAGCGCTTCACGCATTCCCCCGACTATCGTTCGGTCAGTCTTCGCGGCAAGACTTACGGACTCACGACGCGCCAAGCTCAAATGATCCAAATCCTACATGAGCAACACGAGCAAGGGAACCCAGACGTGGGCAAGGATTTCGTTCTGGAGCAACTAGGCACACGTAATAGCCGCTGGCAAGATACTTTCAAGAGCAACCGTCAGGCCAGGGAAGCGCTCATTACAACAGGCTCGAAGCGTGGCACCCTGCGCTTAAACATCTAATTCGCCTCGAATATTTATCTTTCCACCGAAAGACCCAGGATACGACACAGGATACGACACACCTCGTTGTGCCAAAGTTAGCTGCGTAGTGCGAGGAGATCGAAAATTGATTGCTTCGTCGAACTGGAGGGAATAATGGAAAGAAATCTGCCAGAACTCTTGCGCGTAACCGAAGTTGCCGAGAGACTCGGGCTTCGCGCATCAACAATTCGTGCGTGGATTTTGCACCGGCGCATCGAGGCTGTACGCGTTGGTCGCCGCGCGATCCGGATTTCTGCGGCAGAAGTTGCGCGCATCATTGTCGAGGGTACGATCTCCGCTCGGCGGCTGAAGTGACCAAGGCGAACGAAGTTGCGGCGCACGTCCCAATGGTCGAAATGCTCCGCGTACTGGGCTTTCAGGTGAATGAACGCACGCGGCGCGGCGCTTGCATCTTGCACGGAGGCTCGAACCCAACGGCATTTTCTTGGCAGGAGGATGGACGATGGCATTGTTTTTCTTGCGGGGCGGGCGGCGACCGCATCGCGCTAGTTCGGACCGTTCGACAGTGCGGGTTCCGCGAGTCTGTCCAGTTTCTTGCTGACTTAGCGGGCATCGAGTATCGAGTAAATCAAATATCGCACGACGAAATCGCGCGTGCTCGACACGAGCGCGAGGCCGAGTTGGCGACTGCGCGGCTGCTCGTTGTCGCCGAGAATGACGCGCTGCGCGAAGCTCGGGAGAATCTTTGGGCGCTTAATGACGTGCGGCGCATGGTGTCGGCGCGTCTTGACGACATTCGCAACGGTGCATGCGAGCGTTGGCCGGGCGAGTGGGAATTCGGGTGGCACGTCCTGCAATCTATCGCGGACCAAATTCCTCGCGCAGACACAGCCTACTGTATTACATCCTTTGCTGCGCCAGACGAACGAGCTAGATTCGCGCTGCACGCCGAACAGCGGGACGCAATGGTTCAGGGCGCATTTGAGCGCGGTTATGTCGCCAACGCTAAGGGCTATAGATTCGAGGTAAATCTGTGATCGACCCATTTCTAGACCTCGAACGCAAACGCACAGCCGAGGCGGCAAGCGTGCTCCGCGAAAATCCTAAATTGTACGAAGAGGTCGCGGCAAAGCTCGGCAGAGGGAAGAACGCGCAACCTACCGTTCCACACCCCCACGCAGCGCCAACTGAAGACGGCGCAACTTTGGTGCGCGACGTGGAATCATTCCTCAACGAATACCTATCACTTCCCCGATTTGTTTCGCTTCCGTCGGCGCTCTGGGCGATGGCAACACACTGCTACGGAATATTCTCTGTTTTCCCATATCTTGGGGTTTCCTCTCCAACGAAAGGTTGCGGCAAGACGACCTTTCTTAGATGTGTGCAGTTGCTTTCTCATGAGGGCAAGCTATTCACGAATCCCTCCGAGGCATCGCTGTTCCGAATTATCGAGGAATTGCGCCCGACCCTGCTGATTGACGAAACCGAGCCACTAAGAGGCAAGCACGAACGTTCGGATTACCTAAATGCTTTATTCAACTCTGGCAATCGGCGAAGTGCTCGTGTGCCCCGATGCGAAGCACAAGGGAAAGGCAAAAACTACACCGTCATAGAGTACAGCGTGTATTGCCCTAAGGGTTTTGCCTGCATCGGTAACCTACCCGAGACGATTTCTGATCGCGCAATTTGCTTCACAATGCAGAAACGTCGAAAAACAGACCGAACGCTTGGGCCGTTTGTGGAGGAATTTGTCGAAGAAAAGGCGACTCCATTGCACGCTCGGATCGCAAGCTTTATAGAATCCCGCCAGGAAGAGATTCGGGCCGCCTATCGCCCGGCACTGACGAGCGTGATTGAGTTCTTGCCTGACCGGGATGCTGATAGCTGGGGACCTCTGTTCGCGCTGCTCGCAGTAATTGACAGCAGTCGGATCGCTGAACTGAAGGAATCCGCCGAGGGACTGACGTCTGCGAAGGTTGCTGACGCGCAAGATGACAACCTCTCGCTGCGTCTTCTGGCTGACATACGTTCGATATGGCCAGCGGAGGAACCTAAGATATTCACGGCAGAGCTGCTGAACAGGCTTAAGGGAATGCCGGACGGCCCTTGGGCCTCTGACGAGAAGTTTGATGGGCGCAAACTGGGACGATTAATGAAGCCGTTCAAGATAAAGCCTAGGGGCGTCCAGATCGGCGAAGTTAATCTGAAAGGGTACTACCGAGAGGAATTCCAAAACGGGGCGGGACCTTATTTGGAGTTTCAGCCGTCAGATGCGTCAGAACTCCTATAAACATTGGTGATTATGTCGATTTGCCTGCCGTCAGAGTCGCAAGGCAACCTACCCACGAAACCCACATGAACATTGGCGTCTGACGGTCTGACGGACAGAAAGTCGCTGGAAAGGTGGACGATGGACAGGGCGATTGTAGAACAGGCGGTACGGGCTCTGGCGGCAATGAATTCGGCCCGGAATCCTAAGGCTCGTACTCTTGCATGGCCAGCGGTTGCGCCTACAAATACGGATCAGCCCAACCTGCCTCCGCCAGCGAACTCGCCACAAGCGGCCGAATCGGCATGTTGGCACTGCCAAGGCAAACGGCAGTGCTCGTGTATCTCGTGCCTCGAAGGTCCGCTGGGACAGATCGCCGCCCCCTGTGTTGTGTGCCAACTGGCACGCTGCGAAGTAAAGAGCAAGCCGCAATGACCGCGAGGCGAGGCTATTATCGGATTCCGAGGAAGTTTCCAAGTAATCGCGTTGATGGCTTGCTAGCGGAAGTTGTTCGCGCCAAATTCAGAGCGGGCTGGCCGAAAGCTCGAATCGCACGGGAACTGCGACTCGCCCGACGCACGGTGATCCGAATTTGCGCCGCGTCCGGCCAGTACTCAAACTCACCACCGCCATAATCTCAAACGCCAAAGTCTGGACCAGAAGTCGCGTGTAATGCTGTTCGGAAGGCATCTTGTGAGGGAAGATGTTCGATACTTGAAGTTCGGCGGTTAACCCGAGAATTTCCCGAAGCCTTCGCCAAGCTCAAGAAACTCAAGGACTGTTTTTGTTCTGATTGTCTTGCCGCTCATGTTGTTGCTTTAATGAAAAATAGTTCCAGAAGGTGAGGTCCCACACAGCGCGTATCAAGCGAAGCGTAATACCCTTTGGCGTATCGGCTTCAATTCTCGCCTCTGGCGCTCCGCTGAACTCTTTCAACTCTCGAATGGCATCGAGCGTCTCGTAGTGATTACGGTGGGGGGCAGCCACCAGTCTTTCCAGTGAGCTTCTTAACGTCGCATCTAGAACAGGATCGAGTTCAAGAAGAGACTTAGCTGCAAGGCGAGTTGGCGCTAGAACTTTTTCAATGCCATAGTCGCTTTCAGGGACAAATCTGTAACGCTCGATTGCGCTGAGCAACATCGAAACCCGTCGGAACTTATCAGGTAGATTTGAGGATTGGTCGGAGAACACCTTACAGATTTGTTGGAATCGCTCCTGTTTGGTAATTAACAACTCTTCAAGTTTAGCATTTTCAGCCAATCTCGCACCGCGCAGAAGAGTATCAACGCATAGTCGGAAAACTTGTCGGCCAAAGGTCAGTAAGGAGTGGTATTCAGGTCCATTTGAAATTCTTCGAGAATCGGAAGCTACAAACTTGAGCCTTGCCGTAGAGCCTTGATGGACGATCTCGGATCGAGCTTTATAGAACTGCCACACCCACATGTCGAGTCGGGGAAATCTTCCGAGGAGAAGTGCGACGGAATCCACGAAACGATCCGTGACGGACTCTCCCTGCGGCAGACCAAGGAGCGTTTCAAATGCGACGGCCAAATTCACTATCGACCCCTGCTCTCCGACGACATAACTCGTGGCAGAATTGAACCAATTCATCGCCGTTAGAATGCGCTCTCCAGTAGAACCAAGCTGAGAACGTGGTGACTTGAGAAGTGGCTCGTAATCGGCCCCTCGGTACACGAAAAACTCATCGAGATTATGTGATAGGTCTTGAGACAGGTTGAGACCTATATGGCTCACAGGGGGATACAATCGCGACCCGCGCGTAACCCAAAAGAAGGTTTTGAAGTTATAGATGCCCGCGTATCCATCTACTTGCTGACGGGCATCTGGAGTCAGAGCAGTTTCAGTCCCGACATGGGTCGCATGATGAAATTCGACCTTATCCGGACGAACGATGTAAATCGACACCTTCCCAGGGCTAAAAATTGCAAGGCTTGCGTGCTCGTACATAAGGAACGGTTCGCCAGAAATTGCATGAGGCTCGGCGTAGCAGTACGCCACGAGAGTCTGTAGGCGTTCCAAATCCTTCAGCGTGCCCAATTCCTCGATACGCGATTGGGGCAAATCTAACTCGATGAATGGTACAGTGCAATAAGAGGCTGACCGCACTCGGAGATCGTCCTGCAAGAACAGCATCTCCGTGATTTCCTTAAGTTGTTGCGCTTGTTCGGGCTTAAGGCCAGAGTCATCGTCAGTGGACCGAAGTGTCAGCCCGGCAATATTGACTGGATGGCTTGTCTTTAGAAATGGAAATACCGCAAAGCTGTATGGGTTGACTACGTATGGCATGGAGACTATCGGGCTATCCATGCGAAAACTGTACAACAAGAGAGTTTGTGTTCGTCATAAAAACAGGGATCGAATGGGACACATCAGTAAACCAAATCGCTGCCACGACCTTAAACGACCTCGGCCCCAAGGTTCTTAAGACATCGGCGTTATAGTCCTCAATGGCAGATGGGTAGGTGCATAAAGTAGCGGTACTCGCTTGCACACAATCCCAGATAGAGAAATATTTACGACTGCGATCTCGCTCGAACCGCGCGCAATGAACCATTGGAACTTTCTAAGTCTCAAGGCCGAAATGAGATATGCGCGCCGTTCGCGGACCTTCCCGCGTCAGCAGGTCGCAAAACTTCCCTGGTCTTGCTTGCACGGGATCGGATAGCACGAATTTGCGCAACATGTACGCCTAGGCGAGCGGAGATTCTTAAGTCGAATACTCAAGTCACGGAATCACTGACAGCAGCGATTTGGTTCAGGAATCAGGGCGCTCCGAGTGAAATGCCGCGGCGAAGTGCCGCTGGCCGTCTGCCGGAAATCACAACTCACTAAGGGGAAAATCCGATGTTATTCTCTGCCGCACTGGGCTGCGACAGGGCCGAAGCGTCGCCGTCTTGGAGCATAAGGAGAAAATCAAGTGTTCAATGAGAAGTGGCGTCAGCGCCTCCGGAAAGGCGGGCGGATTTTGCTTTACGGATTGGTCGTAGCTTACCTGCTTGCGGTTTTGGATGACCTCAATTCAATTCAGTCCAATATTTCAGAGGTTGAAAGTGACCTCAGCAACCTCCAAGTTGATGTCAGCACGATTCAGGGTGACGTCAGTTCGATTGAAAGCGACGTTAGTTCCATCGAAGGCGATATGCCGACAGCAGCTCACACAGGCCAGCACCGGCCACACGCCATAGTCCAACACCGTTTTGAAACCATTTCCCTCCGACTTTTCCGGCCGCTAAAACCCCTCCATTTAGGCCATTTCTCGCTCGTGGCGTTACGATAACTACAATGAACCCCATGCACCGCGAAAGAGGCTGGTTAAAGAACGGCAACCCGTCTGGAGACCCAAGCTCAGCGCCAAGATGCGGCGCTAAGACACGACTCGGAGACTCCTGCCGTGCCCCTGCCATGCCAAACGGGCGTTGCCGAATGCACGGCGGCCCAAGTACAGGTCCCAGAACTCCAGAAGGATTGGCACGATCCCGAAGAGCAAACTGGAAGAGCGGCGAGTATTCGGCTGAAGCAAAAGCCGACCGCAAAGCATCGCAGGTCGCATTCTGGCTATTGGAAACGTTTGAAATATTGAAGCCGCGCCGCCGAACGCGACGACCGACGGATGCAGCTTTCATAGCGTTCCTCAGCAGAAATTACGAGGGCCGCGACGAAGAGGCTTAGCGTCGTGCCGCCCAGACGCATGAACGGTTCTGCGGATTGACGCGAGAATCGGACCGTGCGATCCGGACTCGAAATTTATCTCTTGGCGGAATTCCACAGCCTCCACTGCCAACCGATGCACGCCATTAGCAGGGGCACACAGAGAACTATAAGCGACAGCGAACTGACAGGATGAATAGGAAACCGAACTCCGGCAGCACCCAGTGCTGTTGCTAGGGCGAAGATTAAGGAGAGCGCCAATGTTTGGCGGCCGGCATTCACATTCCCGAGCAGAACAAGCCTCAACCAGAAACAAACCAGCAGAACGCCCACGCTAATTTCATACATTCGCGAACTTTCTGGGTCGTTCGCCGTCACGCTCAAGGCGAACCCTATCGTGATAGGCAAAAGTGACATCACGGAGACGTAGAGGAGAATACTTGGGAGTACCGAGAGCAGCAGTCTTGCGCTTACCCGCGCAACAGCCTCTATTGACCGGCTGCCTAAGGCCCACGTTGCGGCGATCCCCAAAAAGAGAATTCCGAATCCCAAAGAAAGCCCCACTCCATTCACTAGTGCCAGGCCAGCAATTACCAAAGTGCCGAACAAACCGACTTTGTGTCTGCGGTTCAAGTCCATCAGCATGCCTGTGCGCAGAATCCTTGCCAGTATTTGCTTCGGGGAACGATCCCGATCCTTGCTAGAAGCTCAACTGCGTGCGTGACTGCCCGAAAAACACTGTGCCCTTTTTTGTGCCCACTCTCCATAAGAAACCATCACAAACGGTAGCAAAGTCGCGAGGGCGAGAATCCCTCTTCTAGCGAGTAAAAGTCAACGCTATCGCAATCCGTAACTCTCGATCGTAAATCGCTAGTTGACAACTGTCACGCAGGAGGTCGCGGGTTCGAACCCCGTCGGCCCCGCCAAAATTTTCAAAAACTCCAAGTTGCCGCTGGCGTTCCTGTGGCCGCATTTGCTATTCGTTTCCCGCTCGTTGAGGGTGCAATTTTGTCTCGATTAGAAATGATTCCGATCCATGTTTTCTGTCAGTTACGGACGTTTCTAATAATTTCCAGTCTCGATTAGAAATTGATCCGATAGCGGGTACTGGACTCCGCAAATTTGCGGGGATCAGGGGCGCGCGCACGGGCCTGGTGCTGGTTATCATATCGTTATATTCATCTTCATGTATTTAATTCCATCGTAACATTAGCAGATTTTACGGAAATGTTCAAATCCACGCGATGTAAGGCGCATCGGAAGTGCTGCGGATTCAGCGGGATTCGGGGTGGAAAAATTTACGGAATATAGGCGAAAACGGGGCGAAGAATGTCGGCTGAAACTTACTCGCGTCTGCCGCTTCCAGCGGCCTCAAGGGCGAGCGAACGATAAATCAAACGGGAGAAAGTCAAGAACCGCACCCTTGCAAACCAAAGGGTGCGGCACCCCCGGCGGCAACATCGAATTCGATTCAAATTTAAGGGTGTGCCACCCGCCTCCAGACCGCGCTCCCAGCCGCTAGGACGCAGCGTTCCAGATTGCCTGGGGTCAGAGCGCCGTTACGTGGGACGCGGAACGCGAACCGTGACCCCGGCGATGTTGGAAATGGTTGTAAACCAAAGCCACAAGCAAGCAGCACAAGCCGAAACCGATCAGCGCAATTGCCGTGGTGTTAAAAAGCGCACTTTTGGCATTCTCCAGCCGCGCTTGGTAGGTAATCAGGAACGCAAGGCTATAGAGAAATGCCATCACTGAAATCCGATCTACCAGATTCAGTCTCCGCTGTGTGATTGCCGTCGCCAACATCGTCGCTGTAGCGTAAAAGAGTGTCAGGTACAAAGCGTCGAGGCGTGCGATGGGCATGGTGGGATTGGCAAGCACATGCCCGCTTGAAATACTCACCAGGCCGTTCAGCACCGCGAGCCCTAGAAAGCCTGCCATCACCTTAGCCCAGCGGTTCATAGTTACGATCATGATCGGCGTCGAAACGATGAGGAATACAGGCCCAAGCCATCGAGAAATGGAATTTGGAGAGAGCAGAGAGGCCACGCCGCCGAAAAACATTCCGCCCACCACGAAACCGATGAGTATAAGCGCCGCCGAACGGAAGCCGCTCTTCACTTGCGACATTTTGCTAGGGTTCGACATAGATTATTGGGGGATTGCACACCCAACCGCTTCTGCGCCGAACAGACCGGCATCAACTGCCGCTTTCTCACTAGCACTAAGTCCGAGACTCAACGCCCGGCTCATCGAACCGAGGAGTGATTTCGCTCCGCTCGATGCAGAGGAAAGCGCCTGGGGGAGTCCACCTTTCCCCGCCAGGTTAAGAGAGATTATGTCGGCTGTTCGTCTACCGTAGGTCAGCGCCGAACCCATTCCAGCCTGGATTATCCCCGGCGCTGCTCCGGCCATCGAAGTACCTGCGTCCGATGCTGAGCCACCAAATGCAGCGCAGAGACTCCCAAAGGTATTAGCGTGAAGCATAGCTTTTTCCTTAACAGCCTCCTTTCGTGGTAACTGTGTTTGTCTTAAGGGTCGTGACAGAAAAGCCATAACCTACTCCCATTTTAGGCCCACTGACCGACAGCATCCAGACTCCGTTCCCCTGAGCCCAAGAGACTTGCAGTTGTGCGTAACTGTATCCAACATTGATATTCAGCGTTGAGAAATTTCCGCTTATTTGCTGCACGGACCCTGCGTTAGTCACGAAAACGCTGGCACCTGCTCCGGCAAAAGCTCCGAAGACGCTCGTGCCAGTTGGCGCGGGGATGCCAGCAGAGTGTGTACCGGCATACGCTGCTACCGCGCCAGTGGCAAACGCTCCTCCGGAAAGACCGTTACCTGAACTGATAAATCCTCCCACGCCCCCTGATCCCGTCACCGCCGCGCCTGCCTTGCCTATACCAAGATCCCCGTTAGCTCCGTTGACGGTCTTTTGAACCCGGCGTCCAAAAGCATCGTAGAAATAGCAGGCGGTAGCAGTGCTGCAATTACCTGATGTACCGTCCACTTGCACGAGGCGATTCTCGGCGTCATAGAAGTAGCTGTGGTTTGCATCGTGAGAGGGCCGATCCTTCGGGTCTAGACGAAATTGGTATCGCTTGCGAACTTCGCCCAGCACGGCCACAAATAAGTTTCGCGTTCTAACCCTGCCCAGCAGGGCTTGGCGCCGATAACAGCCAATCGTAACAAAATGCAGATGCCCTTGGCCGTAAATCCGCACCAGTTTATTTCGCATGTCCCACACCCGAAGAACAGCAGCATTCGAAACCAAAGGGTGCGGACCCCCGATCCGTCAGGTCACCCTTTGATGAAATACCAGAGTGGTATCATGTGTAGGCCAAAATTGTGAGGATTTTCAGGTCAAACGGAGAAAGTCAAGAACCGCACCCTTGCAAACCAAAGGGTGCGGCACCCCCGGCGGCAACATCGAATTCGATTCAAATTTAAGGGTGTGCCACCCGCCTCCGGCGATGTTGGAAGTGGTCATAAAGCCAAGCGAACAGCAGGAAGCAAAATCCAATCCCTAGAACTACCCACATGAGGTTAGGAGCAACCGCCTGCCAGAAGAAGCAGACGACGAACGCGAAAAGCGCAACCCGATCCGTGGCATGTAACTTCCGTTTTGTAAACGTGAATGACAGCACAGCGGCAATGGTGAAGAACACTATCATCACCACACCGTCAAGCCGAGAGACGGGAACTTCCGGGTGGTTCACCGCGTGTCCATCCACAAGCGAGAGGACGCTGCCCAGGATTCCATAGGCAAGAAGCCCTGGGAAGATTTTCACCCAGCGATCCATTGTCACAAGCGCAATAGCCGCAGCCAGAGCGAGAAGTACCCATCCAACGGCGGGCGAATGCGGACTCGGTGTAAACGCAATCGCCATTCCCGCGAACACTAGGCCAAGCCACGCGATTCCAAGCAGCCACACACCGGCTCGCCGGAATCCCTGCTTGGTCTCGGTGGCTTTTTCTCCCATGGTGTTTCTCACTGCGGAATCGCGCAGTTAATGGCCTCAGCGCCTGTGAATGCTGCATCAACCGAAGTTCTTTCCAGAAAGCTCAGCCCAAGACTTAACACGTTCCCGATCGATCCAAGAGCCGACTTCACGCCGGCCGATGCCGGGCTAAGTGCCATCGGAAGTCCACCTGCACCCGCGAGGTTGAGAGACATGATGCTCGATGTTCTTCTTGCAAAGGTCGTCGCCGTACCCATTGCTGTGCTAACGAGACCTGGCGCACTGGTGGCCATAGTTCCAGCCGCGTCACCCGTCGAGCCGAAAAGGAAACCGTTGATCGAATTCCCCGTCACGGCACTCACAAGAGGGTTGGACGAGAAGGACGTGTTCGTTCCAGTCGCTACATTGATGCCGAGTTCAACGCTCCCGCCGAGGCTGTAGGTATTCGCGTTCGCAGCCATACATGCTTTGTACGTTTGACCCGGCTGTCTAATGCCCAGCGTGAATCCCGTCGTTTGCGGCGAGGAGATGAAACTGTTACCCGGGTCAGAGGTCCAGATATCGCTCGTGTAAGTGGATTCGCCGGTGTCTCCGTTAACGGTGATTGATTGATTTAGCGTTGGAATCCACGTTCCCCCACCCTTACTCTCGCAGTCGTCTTCGGTGAAATCGATCATATTCCCATTTCCATCGAAGCAATACAGGCCGGACGGGTCAATGAAGCTGAGAGGGCTGTTCAACACATAGGCGTAGCCGTTCCAGCTTTGGGGATTGCGCGGATCTGCGCCGTAATTCATCGGATCGGGGGACATAAAGCGGCCCGTGGCCGACGAATAGTATCGCGCCGCGAAGTTATCAAGGCTGGACTCGGCGTCGCGTTCTTTGCCCGTGAAATCGTGGGTTGTGGTAGTAGAAGAGCAAATGCTTGAGTCTTGCTCGCCGTAAGGATAGAAGGCGATGCAGCCCCCGGGCCCACCGGATACGGTAGTCAGTATGGTGCTTGATCCCACTTGATCTTTATCTACGAAATAGGTGGTACCGCCTGAATATTGCGCTACAAGCTGCCCATTTAGACAGGCATAGCCGAGAGACCAACAGGTCGAGGGACAATCGTTATTGAATTCCGTGACTACGTTGCCCGCACCATCGTAAAGAAAATCGGTAGCGATTCCGTTAACGGTCTTCTGAACCCGGCGACCGAAGGCGTCGTAGAAATAGCAGGCAGTGGCAGTACTGCAATTACCTGATGTACCGTCCACTTGCACGAGGCGATTTGAGCGGCGCCCGCGGCAACATCGAATTCGATTCAAATTTAAGGGCATGCCACCCGCCGGTCGCAGCAACTTCG
>Ga0209624_10000278_pt1 | contig 45394 bp, 30 predicted proteins | sample JacPinW_OM2H0_O1_FD_188565 | JGI IMG/M metagenome (GOLD analysis project Ga0209624, IMG submission 188565) | Forest soil microbial communities from Algoma, Ontario, Canada - Jack Pine, Ontario site 1_JW_OM2H0_O1 (SPAdes) (version 2) | ecosystem: Environmental > Terrestrial > Soil > Boreal...
GCCGGTCGTGTACACTTAGGACTGCAATATACCCCGCCGTCGCCCGCCTGGGCTGATGTGCAAACCATAGTCGGGACGTGGCTCAGCCTGGTAGAGCGCACCCTTGGGGTGGGTGAGGTCGCTAGTTCGAATCTAGTCGTCCCGACCATTCTTTTTCAATCAGTTAGCTCATGCCAATATGCCCAACGGGTCCAACTGCGGGGCCACAAAGGTCCAATAGGCTTTTATATCCCCAACCGACGGCGACACATCCTCAGTTCGGCGTGAAATCAGAGTCACCGAATCGCCGGTTATCCAAAGGTGGGCTGCGCCACGGCACTGTTGTGATCGTGGTTGACCACAGTTGTCATAGGCTCTATTAAGCCTTCAGCGAACCGCTGCCAGGCGAAGACGGTTGGCGTTACGTCTCCGAACATCTTAGCTAGACTAGCCAGAGCATGCACAGGCGGAGAGTTGGGTCTTCCGTGATGACCGCAGCTTGCTCCACTCCAGTTCGCAGCACTTGGTTCAAGTGCCAGTCGACACTACGCTCAAAATATCGGCAAGGAAGTCGAACCTCGCACACACTATCGATGGATCACATAAGGTCGATGGCGACCAGCTCGTGATCCAGAATTCCAGGTACCGTAATCGAAACACTTTGCCCGTCAACGGTATACGGCACTTTCACATCAGCTACGAGCAGCCGAGCATTGCGAGGTTTTGCTCCATGAGGAAGCCGGACAGAAACAACCTGTTTTCCTATGGGTATCAATTCGCGCATCGGCCCTCTGAGCATCATGGGGTTTGTAATATTCGCGATATGGATCGTCACAGAATTGTCCTGTTTCCAGTAAGCAAAATCAATGACTCCAGGTCCTTCGATTGACGCGGGTCTGGGTTCTACTGTTACCCAATCGACAATATTGCGCAAGAGCAACGCGTGCTCAGAAAGCATGGTGAGAGAAAAAGTTCGATCCAGATCGCCTGGAACATACACGACCCTGCCGCCGCGCGTCGTCCGTAGATATATCTCTGGAATATCGGTTTTTGGCGTTCGTGGATATATTTCTTCCATAGGAATGCGTGGAAACGGAGGGATCCGTGTAAGAATTGCGTGCTCAGACGGGATTGTAGACTGAGCCTCTACGCGTTCGTTCGAACTCGGTATCCTGGTGACACCTTTCAGATCGCGCAGTATCGGGTGGGAGTCCTGGTCAATGCCTATATAAGAATTGGCTCCGCTCGGTACAGTCTTGCGATAAGACACCTGAAACAGATCTGCAAGCCCGAAGTCTGAGCGTTTTTTCCCTTTTTCGTCGTACAAGGAGGTCTCAAAGGTAGCTACCAAATTGCCGCCGTTCGCTACGAATTGCCGAATCGTATCGCAATCTTTATCTGAGAGGTTGGTCGAGTTGGGAAGTATGAGAGTAGCAAATCCGCTCAGGCTTTGGGGTGTCAGAGTTGGCCTATATACGAGTTCGAAAGGGATACGACCTTCAACTAAAGCCTGATAAAAGCCAGATACGGCATCGCCAGTGGGTCTGCCGTCCTGGCGGCCTCTGACTCTCGGATTGAATAACACGGCTACCCTGGCCAGGCTTCCCGTGTTCCTCAGGTACTTTTCGTTTCGGGCATACCACGGGTAAAGACGCTCAATGTGGGTCGTCCAACGAAGGTCATCAACCACAGCGGAAGTTTTCAGAACCCAGGGCCTCAGGCCCTGGACCACGCCATCAAGGAGCCAAATGGTTTGTTCTGCATCGGAAGTCACCGATACTCGCTCCTCTCCACTGCTCGTGATACCACTCAACGCGATCTGAGGCATCTTCCCCATAATTGCGCGGGATTCTTTGGCTGAGTGACCGAAATCCCATATTGGCTGATCGGTGCGAGTTTGCTTTTCAACAAGATGCGTCGGCGCAAAGCGCGCCTCGGTTTCCGGATGCAAGCCAGTATTTGAAAAATAGCGTGCGTTAGGGTTGATCGCTCTGATCTCGTTGTCCCATTTCTTCCAGAGTTCCAAGAGACGTTGATCGGACCACTTGTCATACTTTAGCCAAGCCGGAGTTGTCTCATCCTTATCGCGAGGAAGGTCCATACCTGAATACGCATGAAACAAAGATTTACATGATTCGCAATAGCACATACCACGAGCTTCACCCTGCCAACGATTGCAGAACAGACCGTCAATTTTGTAATTCCTCATGATCTCCTTGTGAACTTCGCTCATGAACACGAAATTGTAAGGACCATAGGCGCATGTAACCCACCGCGTCTCAGGTAATTCCCAATGGCGTCTTGGCTTGCCATTCTCATCGATGTTCAACCATTCCGGGTGAGCCGCAGCAGCATCGTCCAGGCAAGAATGGGAGTCTGTTCTCGCGACGATAGTCATATTGAGCGCACGACACCCGGTGACGAAATCACCGAAAGGATCGTCTCCGGGTTTCATCCATGCGCTCTTATGGTGAAAGGGTATTTCTGTTGGATAGAACGCCACTAAGCCGCCGGCTGTAAGGCAGAAGCCGTCTGTCTTGGTTCGCTCGAAAAAGTCCAACCACCAATGAAGGTCGTAGTTGCCCGGATCACTTTCGACCATGATCAGTTGAAACCACCGTGTCGTTCGATCCCACCAATCCGCCGGAAGCTCGGGAGGCGCGCCTTTTATTGATGCCGCGAACCCTTGACGACTTAGCCACGCCGAACCAACCGATGCTGTAGAAAGTTGAAGAAACTCTCTCCTATTGAGTGCGCTCTGATTTTCCACGGCGTCTCCTTCTTCCCATTTAGAGCTGTACCTAATTAACGATCGAAATCTGAGCCATCTAAATGCTTGGCTAAGAACGATAGCCTCGTATCCGTTTAGCAAAGGAAGAGTTAACACAGAGCGTCCGTCCCGCTTTCGTGGGTGGGTGGCGCGAACGTCCCCGACCAGAGTGAAAAGGGTACCGACGTACAAGAATTAGGTGGATACCATAAGCGAACCCTACGGCAGAACCTCATAGGTGACGTACGCGAAGCGCATCGAGTCCGGAGCCCAGGAGTTGACGTTCATCGTTCCCTGCCCGCCAATGGCCTCTACAAGCTTCTTCTGGGAGGCCGCGACCTTGTCGTGGTTGATCGCGACGAGTTTGAGCTCGATATGGACGGTGCGCGGGTTGTGAGTGGGCGTACCGGCGGGATAGCCGATGTACACCATCTTCTGCCCGTCGGGCGAAATGTGTGGGAACCAGTCTTCGAGTCCGTCGTTGACAACCATCTCTGCCTTTTCATCGTTGTGGCCAGCGCCGTCGGCGGGAAAACGCCAGATGGCTTCCTTCCCGGAGCGATCGGAATTGATGTAGATCCATTTGCCGTCTGGAGAGTAGTCGGGGCCATCGTCCTGGTGGATGTTGGAGGTTAGCTGCTTCTCCGATCCGCCGGAGGCGGGCATGCTGTAGATGTCATATTGGCCGCTCCCGTTGCGCTGGGCCACGAAGGCAAGCGTCTTGCTGTCCGGCGACCAGCCGTGGAAGTAGCTGGGCGAATCGGACGTCATCAGCTTTAGGTTATTGCCGTCGACGTCGGCGAGAAAAACCTGCGATCCCTTATGCGGCGGGACAGTGGCTGAAAATGCAATCTTATTGCCGTCGGGGGAGATGGCCTTATCGTTATTGCACTGATAGTCGGCAGGGATCGCCAGTTTTTCTGGCTCGGCTGTCCCTTCCTGCTTGAGGACGAGCTTGTAGATGCCCCCGCCAGAGTTGGCGATGAGGAACTTGCCGTCGGGAGACCAGTTGGGCGCCTCCCAGATAGAGTCCGCCGTGTAGACCAGATGGGAAGAGCCGTCGCGCAGATTGTAGATGAAGAGACGGCTGCGCAGATGTGGTTCTGAGCGCTCCGCTCCTGCCTGGGCCGGAGAAAATTGCGCCTGAAGAATGAGCGCCATCAGAGAGACTGCGATCACACTCAGCTTACGAAAGAATCGCATTTGGATCGAGAGAACCTTCATGTTTGTGACACTCCTCTTTGGGTAGAAATCGCAAGGCTACTCCTTGATTGACGAACTATCGATTCGATCGATTCAGCTAGCCGTCCTATAAAGGCAAGCATCGCAGTGCGAGCGTCGTCTGCTCTACTGCACCTTAGCCGCCGAGTCCTCGAGAATGACGTTCGAGAGCACAGCACTATCCAAAGTCGCTGGCAAGTGCGAGCAGAAGCCGATACCCACGTAAAAGGGTCCGTCAAAGTGGAGGGTGATCGGCGGGCCGAACTGATGCAAGGGTTCGCCTTCCAGACTAATGAAGATTGCGATGGAATCCCCATGCTTTTCAATACCGATCCGCTTAGCCCTGACATCCGCGAGGGTGCCCCCGAAACGAAACTGCATATCTGTCATCGAAGCAGCCCTCGTCGCACGTTGTGCCAGGTGGATCATACCCGTACTGTGCTGGCCGACCATGGCTTCCTTGGAATCGTCATCGAGATTTTGGCGAATCAAAAGGACTGCCTTGCGGTCGTCGTAGCCCTTCGGGTCTGGAAATGTGACGTCGGCCGCGAGTGAAACATCCCCAGACATCTTCTTCCAGAGATAACGAAACTCATCGCGCGAGTACCAGATGTTATACCCCGCGGAGTTGATGGTGTACTGCTTCGTGCTGGCGTCATAACTGGCACTTCCAGGCACCACCGCAGCGCCAATGTCAGACTGGCCCTGAAACACTCCGATCGGCGTATCAAAATTTCTGCTCGGCCTGCTGAAACCCGGCGGCGGCGGTACCTGGACGTGCGTCGGAGAACCAGGTTGCGCCCACGCCGGCACAGTGGGGGCGGGAGTTGCCGGTGCGATGGATGCTTGCGCACGCAGCAGATGCGGTACGGCAAACAAGATCATTACGAGCAGCGACGCAACGCAGGAGCGTTTGAGTACGAGGCGATCGATGAAAACTCCCATAGCAAAGAACTTTAGCAGACCGCACCCTTATTCGATCACAAGGCGATCGCAGGGCTGAAATTCTCCATCTTGGTCGCTTTTTCTGGAACCCGAATGATGAGGTGTTGCCAAGGTAACGCAGACACTCACTCATTTGGTTCATGGCAGCGGAGATTTTATCCAGCGCCTAGACCGATGTTTCTATGACCCAACGATGAAACAGGAGGACTTGCGAAAACCCAATACTTCGGTCCGGCAAAGCCCGTTTGTTTTCGCCAGTTCGAAAGTGCCGACGCAATCCTACATTCCTAACGCTGACGGATCTTACGAAGCCCGACCTAATTGGCCCCGGCCGGCGAAAGATTAATCTTAAGAGAAACCTCCTGATTGCACCCCTGCTCCAGTCTTCAACATTCCGCTACGCCTTGCGCTTGGCTGAGTGACCGCCTGCGCGTAGACTTCAAGCGTCGTCTTCACCGTTGATAGAGATCCACTACGTCGTTTCCTATCAAGAAGATTTGCTTTTTTCGGCCTTGTGCGGCAAAGGGAGAATAAATTGCAAACTCATCCACAAAGGATGAATCAACCACAATCGCGTCGAATTGGTCCAGCGGATTGCTACTCCTCATCAGCCATGTTGCTCCACCATCAAAGCGGTCGTACAGCAGGGTAACGGGTCGATCCTTGTGCTGAAAGGCAAGCCACAGCATCGGGGTCACGGCGACCCGTGAGTGTGGAGGGATGCTGTCCACAATCGCATCGAAGCGAGCCGCTGAGAGATTACCTCGCGGATCGACGTCTTTTTGGAGATAGATCACCATCGCACAAAGTTGAGTAAGTATCAGTATCCCAGCCATGACGCCAGCCCCACGCACGACAGGCTTTTTTGGAGAGATCCCGCGAAGTGATATCACCAGTCCCGCCAAATAGATGGGGAATATTACCTGGTAGCGCGTAATAGACGCCGCCATAAACCATATCAGCGGGATAAGGCTGAGGATTGCCGAAGATGCAAAAATTCCTGTCAGCAGGAGCTGCTTCGATGCTATTTCTTTGGCATTTCGAGGCCGCATTCCCGTAGTTCTCTTCAGTATCATCCAGCGCACGAGGATCGACCCCATCACCAACAGGCATAGGACGAAGAGAGTGGCCCGCATTCCCTGACTAATATTGCGGTGTGTCTCAAGAGAGAAATCGCGAGCAAAGCTGAGGATGCCCGCTGGCGGGGCAGTGTACCGGTGAATGGCATTCATCTCTGCGATCGCCTGCTTCCACCGTGCGCCATACGTGCCGAGCCAGATTGCAACTGGTGTGAATCCGAGCGCCGCCAGGAGGAATGCCCTATTCCTCCAACTCACCGGCGCAGCCAGCAGGATAAGCAGCATGATCGGCAGAAGGGCCGTCACCGCCTCCGGGTGAGTAACTATGGACACGCCAGCAAGAACAGCACCAGCCAGCATGAATATAAGGCGCCTACGCTTGTCTGTGTTCGTCCAGGGTTGAGACTTCGTGCCGGAAGAGCGATCTCCGGTCCCTGAGAAGATACCGGTAAGCACGCATAGCAGGCTGCCGAGCGTCAAGCATTCAACCGTGGATTCCATGCGCGCTAGACGATCTAGCACGAGCATCGTAGCGTTCAGGGTATAGAGACAAGCTGCGATAGACGCTGTGCCCCAATCTGCCAGGCCCCATCGGCAAAGGCAACCCATTAAAAGAAGAAAGAATCCCGCCGAAGCGATCCCCATTACCGTCGTGACGAGACGAAGGGAATAAACAGACACCCCAAATGCACGGAATGCCAGAGACTCAGCGAAGATATAAACGGGCGGGAAGTGAGCATATAACTTGTCGAGGCCGAAGGCGCTATCGCGAAAACCCGGCGCAATCAGACCCTGGCCGCGGCTCAACGCAACAGCTGGCTCATTGATGATGACTTCGTCGCCAATCACAGGAGCTACAGGAAGCTGGCCGTAGCGATAGAGCATGAAAAAGGTATGTAGCAAAAGCAACACAATGCTAAGTCGGAGGAAGTTGCGCGACTGCGTTGCATCGCTTCCGGTGGCCCTTGTAGTTTGGTCGCTGATTATGATGGCGGCCCCGCTTTATCAAAGATGGCGTGTTCGAACAAGACTTATCATCGCGCGAATCGGCAGGCCACATGTGCTTATTCTGCACGGTATCTCAAGTTTACTTTCGAGTGTAAATGATTCTAAGGAGGGAACTGCGGTCTTTATAGTTACAACATGTGGTAATGCTTCGCGTATTACTTAGGGTCTTAAGATCAACTGTTATCCTTCTAGCTTCGGCATCAGAAATACCTCTCAATTGGAGATATTCGGGGCCTGCTGGATGTAAATCATTCTCTGAAACGGCGGCAGCCACGTGCGATATGTCACTGGTGGGTACTTCGACGGCGCAAGACACGTCATTGGCTCAAACACCACGAAGTATTTGGGGTGAATCGCGGGAGTGTATTCGGCGAAATTCAACCTGCATTGCTCCGAAAGCTGCAGAGGGCTCAGGTTCACGTGATATGAGTTCGCGGGGGTTCGCAGCCTTACGTCGTTGATGTATCCGGCAGCCTCAATCTGGGTCCAGCCATCATAATCGAATCCCCCCTGGATGGAAGTGGCGGGCACGCCCGACGCATGGATCTGCGCAACTCCTGCCGCGCGCGCGCGATTCAAAGCGAACCAGTCATGCGTGCCCGCAATGGCGTACAGGGCGAAGAGGCTGAGCGCCGCAACCGTAACTGCCGGCAGCTGCTCTGCAACCCAACGCTGATGGACCAGCAACAGCATGATAACCGCGAGAGGCATCAACCCGAGGAGATACCTGTCGTAGACGACGGAGTACAGGGCTCGTGGCAGGAGGAAGACGACATAGCTTATGGCGAAGGGCCCAAGTATCCATAACGCTTCATGCAATGAGGCTGCACGAGAGCCGTTCCTTCGCCGGGGTTTCGCCAGCATTTGTTCCACAAGAGTAAGCATCGCTGCCATCACCACCAGGGATAGGCCCACTCGCATGGGTAGCGTCAATGTAACGGGTCTGCTGCCAAGCATCTCTCCAGTGCTCGAAAAGATGCTTAGCGTGCCGATGACATGGCCGAGCCAAGGCATTATCCGGTGCTCCAGTGATCCTCGGTTGCCCAACACAATCGAGGCGGCGCCCATCGCAACCAGGATGCAAGCAATCCGCGTTAGAGCACTGCGGTTGAGACTACGCAGGATAGGAATCCATGCGGCCAGTATTGGGAAGGTGACCAACGCCAAACAGAGAAGCACTTTCAGCAGTTCAGCCAACATGTGTCCGAGCATGGTGCCGGTCACCGGGCCCTGAGCGATCTTCTCCGGCAGGGCATACGGCTGCCGCTCGAACCAGCGCATGCAAGCGAGCACACTGAGTACGCTGCCTATCCAGAGCAAACACGCCGTTCGTTTGACGCCGGCGCGCCTGCGCAACACCCATGCCGTCGATGGCACCATAACCAGTGTTCCCAGCCACGCTATCTGGCGTACCGTACCACCTGCGATATTCGTCAGTGCGGCGCACGCCAGCCACAGGATCGTGGCTCTATCGCTGTGCGCGGCTAGCGCTCGTTGGCACAGATACAGGCATAACAGGATGCAGAACAGGCAGGCGATGTCTGTCATATAACTCGCTGCAAGCGGAAGGAACAAGGGGGAGAGCCCAAGCGTGAGTGCGCCCACTATTGCATTTCGAGCAGTGATCCCGAAGCGGACCAGAGAGGCATGAAGTAGGTACACCGACAACATGGCCAGGGGCAGGGTAGAGAGGCGCACCGCCGTGAATGAGAAGCCGAAGAGCTTGATGAAGAGGGCGGCCCACGGTATCGCCCATCCGAGCATCGCCGTCGCCCACCCGTTGTAGACGATGTGACCGGTTCGCGCGAAGACAAACGCCGTCTTGACGTAGGACCAATCGTCGACGAAGCCCATCTCCGCGAACGGCCAGCTCGCAAGCACAGAGGCGGCTGTCACGCTCGCACAGATGATTCCGTTACGCACAGCGTGCGACTGTTCTGGCATCTTCCCCTATATTCGCACGCTCAACTCTATAGCTCCTGCACGCGAGCCACGAGCGGTTGGACTCGACACTACTGGGCCTGACGGATTTTTTGACCTTGGGATGCGTGTATGGCGGATAGAAGCACGCAAGCAAGTACAACAACGAGCAATGCATCGCCTCGGTAATACAAGAACCGCACAACATCCAATTGGATGCCAGCCCATCGATCGAGATGTATTCGCCGCTCCCAGGAGAAATAGAGCAGTGCCAGCAAGGACGCAGAGAGCAATGCTTTCCACTTTGGCCTTTGAGAAAACTCCTGAACGACCCATGGCACCGCCAGCAGGAGGACTCCGATATCGCAAAACCGGTGGTACACGGGCAGGAGCGTCAGGACGGCCAGAGTCGCAACTGCAAGCAGATAGCCCCGAGTCTCCCAAAGAGCAGATCTTCGAAGGCGATTCAGAGCAATCAGGTACAGGATTGCAAGCGTTGCAACCACCGCGAAAGAGATCAAGCGAATGAAGACCGGGTTCGTCACAAAGTACCCGGGGATGGCCGCAATATTCAGCAGGGTGTTACTGGGAGCCCCCCGCAGAGAGGGGTTCATTCCTCCCCGTTCGCCTAACGCGAGATTCTGACTTAGATCCAGCCGCCAATGCGCCATGCCAGTCGGGAGAAGGGTATAAAGGCCCATTCCCAGGAAGATCAGCGCCAGAAGGGCGGCTGCAATCCACCCATCGCGAGTTCGTTTCGGATACTTGAAGAGCACCAACGCCGCCAGGGGTAAAGCAAGCGGCGGCTTTACCAGGCACGCAATTGCAATACCGATGAGTCGCGGAATCTTTCTGGATTCGGCCTCATCGAAGACGCAAAAGAGCAGAAGACCCGTAACGATCAGCGACGGGTTCCCGAAACCCAGACACTGCAGCATCTTTGGGAAGTGGAGTCCGAGCAGGACCATTCCAACGCGGACGATAAGCCGTGTCTCTCCGAGCGCCGATGAAAAGAGATAAAGCCAGCACAGTCCAAAGACGTAGATCGCCAAACTCAGGGAATACCAGAGGACCGTCGCGCTTTTATACGACAGGAGCGATAGCGGCAGAAGCAGGATAAGCGTGGTGGGGGGATAGATGGGAAGCTGATCCGACCAGTCCTGCCGGATCCTCGATCCGCGAGCGTTGACCAACACCTTGTCGAGGTCCGGCACGCTGTAGGGATTACAGGCATGCACCATACAAATCGACCCTGCATATAACGTGACAAAGTCATTCGGGTTCTGCACGCCTTTGACGTGACTCTGTCGTATGGCATCTGCAGTCGCCAACGCCAGCGCAAGCACGACGACGCATCCCACCGTCAGCTTTGACGTCCGTCCTGCGTGATGTGGGATCGACACTTGGATTGCTTCTCCTTGACCTCGTGCGTCTCTGAAAATGATGTCAGCTGAGCCGAGGTTATTGGCGGTCACTTTTCATCTGCTGCACGTAAATTGTGCGCTGAAACGGTGGCAACCACGCCCGAAATGTTACTGGGGAAAACGTCGAATCTGCGAAACACGAGGACGGTGACGACACGATTAAATATTTCGGATCGATCGCTGATGCGTACCAACCGAAGAAATGCCAGCATCTTTCCGGGAGCCGGTACATTCGCATGTTTTTATGAAAGGCCCCTGCAGGAACCTCGATACGGCTTTCGTTGACGAAACCGGCTGCTTCGATTTGCGTCCACCCATCGTATTCGAAGGCCCCCTGGATTGCCGTCTTCGGTACGCCAGTCGCATGAATTTCCTCTACTGCAACGATCCGGGCCCGGTTGAGCGCAAACCAGTCATGCGTGCCCGCAATGGAAAAGAATCCGAAGGCGCCAAGCATTAGGAAGCAGATAGCAGGCATGTCCTCCTCAGCGACTCGGTGGTACAACCGGATGAGGAAAATGATGGCCAGCGGCATCAGCCCAAGCAGATATCTGTCATAGACGAGGGCGTAAATCCCCCTCGGCAGAAGCATGACGATGTAGCTCAAGGAGAAGGGGCCTAATAACCACAGCAGATCCTGCCTCGTTACAGGCTCGAGCCCGGAAGTGCTCTGGCTTCTACTTCGGAATTTGGAGAGCAGCGTTTCTCCAACGATAAGAGCTGCTGCCAATACGAGAACAGATATCGCCACTCGAACCGGCAGCGGCCACGGGGTCTGGGTAACCCCCGGAAATTCTCCGCTTTTGCGCATCAGTGACTGGATAACATGGGTGAGCCATGGAGCCAACCAATCATCGGGAGTCTTTACCTTCCACAGAAAGGCTACAAGAACCAAGACCGCGACACCGACTCGAATTGCCGCAACTCGATTGAGTCTGCGCACAGCCGGTAGCCATGCAACGAGAATCGGGCAAAGCAGCAGCAGTAGACACAGAAAAGATTTGATGAGAATGCCGACAAAGTGGTGCACCATGTGTGCTGTGATCGGACCCTGCAGAATGTGTTCCGGGACGGAATATGGCTGGAGATTCCACCAGTGCAGGCATGCAAGCACGCCTAAGATACTCATGACCCAAAGCGAAATCCCTGTCGCCACGACACCACGCCGCTTGCGCAGCAGCCATGCCGTCGACGGTACCATGACCAGTGCTCCTAGCCATGCAATCTGCCGCACTGTCCCGCCGACCACATTGCTCGCCGCTGCGCAGCACAGCCATAGAACAGTTGATCGATCGCTATGTGCGGCCACCGCCCTTTGGCATAGATACAAGCACAACACGATAACGAAGATGCCTGCGACATCCGTCATATAACCCGCAGCCATCGGCAGGAATATCGGAGAGAGTCCGAGCGTCAGCGCGCCCAACACAGCATTGCGCCCGCGTATCCCAAATCGCACGAGGCTTGCATGGAAGAGGTAGATGCATGCCATCGTCACCGGCAGCATCGACAGGCGGACAACAGTAAAGGAAAAGCCAAAAGCCTTGATGAACAGAGCACTCCATGGGATGATCCATCCGAGCATCGCCGTAGCCCATCCGTTATAGAGGAAACGCCCAGTTCGTGCGAACTCAAGCGCCGTCCTTACATAGGACCAGTCATCCTGAAAGCCCATCTCCGCAACGGGGTAGGCCGCCAACACAGAGGCCGTCACGAGGAGCGCACAGATCAGCCCATTACGATTTGCGTGCGATGGATCAGTCATCTTTCATACAATGGTCGCACGCGCCATCTCTCTCCCAAACCGGACGCTTTCAGCGATCCCCCGGTCTTCGGGGTAGTAGAACACGTATCGACAATCTGCAGGCCTCGGATCGGCGTCTGCACCGGTGGGATAATCTCTGCAATTTCAACTTCGCAAACGAGTTCACGAATTTGCGGGCGGTGGGGCCAACCATCGTTTACGTTCCGTATTACATGCCGGTAACGAGAGATCCAGCAGCACAAACCAAAAGGCAAGAACCCCATGAAGGAAAAAGCAAGGTAAACCCTTGACGCCAGTGACCTGCTCATAGAAACTCGCTTGTGGGAAAATGAGTTTAATTTCCAGGAGCGCACTTTCTGGTCATCAGGCAATTTACGTCGACGGGAATCGTTCCCCAAATCAGTGCTCCTTCCCGACAACTCCCAAGCCTTAGCCATGGATAGTTCAAAATTCCAATTTGCAAAAGTATGATTTGTGACTAGTCTATTAGCGACGTGAGGGACACCCATGGCGGGATCTTCTGCGGATCGTAGGCTCATCGCTTTCGGCAGTACGATGCGACGGGACGCGTGGTGGGTTGAGATTTTACCCGTCATCATTCTTCTCAGCTTGTTTGGAATCTATGCCACGCTTCGAGCCTTTGAAGGCAAGTTCTATGCGTGGGGGCCTTACCTCTCGCCGTTTTATTCCCCGCTGATCGACCCTGACCACCACTGGTGGCGGTTTTCCCCGGCACTTTTGATTCTGGCCGGCCCGCTCGGGTTCCGCGCGACCTGTTACTACTATCGAAAGGCGTACTATCGGGCGTTCTTCCTGCATCCGCCAGCCTGCGCGGTAAGCGAAGGAGGCCGAGGGGCGTACCGCGGAGAGACCCGCTTCCCGTTCATTCTGCAAAACCTCCATCGCTGGTTCTTTTATCTTGCATTAGTGTTTCTCGGCTTCCTTTGGTGGGACGCAATTCGCGCTTTCTTTTTCCCGGAGGGGTTTGGAATCGGCGTGGGTTCACTCGTCCTGCTGGCAAATATCGTTCTGCTCACTCTTTACACCTTCTCTTGCCACTCCCTGCGTCACCTGGTCGGAGGAAAGCTTGATTGCTTTTCCTGCACCAAGTTTGGCCCCACTCGCCACACCGCATGGGGATGGCTCAGCCGCTTGAATGAACGCCACATGCTCTTTGCATGGATGAGCCTTGTTTCAGTGGGGCTGGCCGATCTCTACGTGCGTATGGTCTCCGCAGGCCTCCTGAAGGACGTTCGGCTTCTGTGACTTCCAGGTACGAAGTGCACGAACACGATGTGCTTATCATCGGTGCTGGCGGTGCGGGCCTTCGCGCCGCAATTGAAGCATTAGCGCAAGGCGTTCGTGTCGGCGTTGTGTGCAAGTCTCTGCTCGGCAAGGCCCACACCGTGATGGCCGAAGGCGGCATCGCCGCGGCGATGGCCAATGTAGACCAGTCCGACGACTGGCGTACCCACTTTCGCGACACGATGCGCGGCGGGAAATTTCTGAACAACTGGCGCATGGCGCAACTCCACGCCCAGGAAGCCCCAGAACGCGTGCGCGAGCTGGAACAATGGGGCGCACTGTTCGATCGCACCGAGAATGGCGACATCCTGCAACGGGCCTTCGGTGGCCACACCTTCAAGCGGCTATGCCATGTCGGCGACCGCACCGGGCTGGAGATGATCCGCACCCTGCAGGATCGCGGCGTGCACTTGGGCATCGACGTCTATATGGAATGCACCATCACACGTCTGCTCAAAGACGGCGACCGTATCGCCGGCGCCTTCGGTTATTGGCGCGAGCAGGGCCGCTTCGTCGTGTTCAAGGCCAAGTCCGTCATTATCTGCACGGGCGGCATCGGTAAGGCTTGGAAGATCACTTCGAACTCCTGGGAATACACCGGCGACGGTATGGCGCTCGCCTATGACGCGGGCGCCGATCTAATGGACATGGAGTTCGTGCAGTTTCATCCCACTGGCATGGTGTGGCCACCGGGTGTGCAAGGCATTCTCGTGACCGAAGCCGTACGCGGCGAGGGAGGCGTCCTCCGTAATAAGGATGGCGAGCGCTTCATGGAGCGCTACGACCCCAAGAAGCTTGAACTTTCTACCCGCGACGTGGTCGCGCGCTCGATCTACACCGAAGTGCGTGAGGGTCGCGGTACCGAGCACGGGGGCGCCTTCCTCGATATCTCTCACAAGCCGGCCGAATACGTGAAGCGCAAGCTGCCCAGCATGTATCACCAATTTCTGGAGCTGGCAGATGTAGATATCACCAAGGGCCCCATGGAGGTAGGACCGACCTGCCACTACATGATGGGTGGCATCCGTGTGGACGCAGAGACTGCGCAAACATCAATTCCGGGACTTTTCGCGGCTGGAGAGGCGGCCGTAGGACTGCACGGAGCAAACCGGCTAGGCGGCAATTCACTCTCCGATCTACTGGTGTTTGGCCGGCGGGCCGGACTGGCGGCAGCGGAGCACGCCAAGCGAAGCGAGATGCCAGCGATTGATTCTTCACAGATCGAGGAAGCCGCCCAGCAGATGCTTGCGCCGTTCGAGCGGCCGGACGGCGACAGTCCCTACGCTATTCACGATGATTTGCAAGGCGTCATGCAGAGTCTTGTCGGCATTTTTCGCGACGAGGAAGACCTTCGCCAGGCCCTATCGAAACTCGATGAGCTGAGGGCCCGCGCGGCCCGCGTGCGCGTCGAAGGCTCGCGGCTCTTCAACCCAGGCTGGCATCTCGCGTGGGACCTGCACAGCATGCTGACCGTCGCTGAAGCGGTGACCCGCAGTGCGCTTAAGCGCCGCGAGAGCCGTGGTGCGCATAGCCGCATTGACTACCCAGGCCTGGACGATGCGTGGGGAAAGAAGCATAATGTCGTGGTCAAGAAGGCTGGCGCGATGACCCTCGTCGAAACCCCTGTCCTTGAGATGCCGGATGATTTGAAGCAACTGTTGGCGGAAGATAGTGGAGCGAAGTAGCGGAGGCTGGCCATGGCTGAGGGCTCGTTCGCAGACGCGACGTTGAGGGTCTTCCGGGGTGACAAGGAAGGTGGAGCGCCCGCCGACTATCAAGTGCCGCTAGTTCCGGGAATGGTGGTGCTTGACGCGCTGCACTGGGTCCAGTCGCACCAGGCACCCGATTTGGCCGTGCGGTGGAATTGCAAAGCAGGAAAATGCGGCTCATGCTCGGCCGAGGTCAACGGCCGGCCGCGGCTCACCTGCAAGACGCGCATGGACGCTCTTCCGCTCAATGAGCCCATCACTATCTTTCCTATGAAGGCTTTCCCTGTGATAAAGGACCTGGTCACCGACGTGTCCTGGAATTTCAGAGTCAATCAGAAGATCCCGCCGTTCCAGCCGCGCCCGGACACCGTTTGGAAGATGGACCAGCGGGACGTAGATCGCGTACAGGAGTTTCGCAAGTGCATTGAGTGCTTCCTCTGCCAGGATGTCTGCCACGTCCTGCGCGACCACGGCAAGCAGGAGCAGTTTGGCGGCCCGCGGTTCTTCGTACGCACCGCTTCGCTTGAGATGCATCCGCTCGACGGCGCCTCCCGCGCACGTTTGTTGAAGGAAGAGCTGGGCATCGGCCTCTGTAACATCACCAAGTGCTGCACTGAGGTCTGTCCCGAAGATATCCATATCACCGACAACGCCATCATTCCGTTGAAGGAGCGGGTCGTGGATGAGTTCTACGATCCGCTGCTCATGCTTGTCCGCAAGATTCGCGGCGCGAAGAAAGTCTAGAGTGGAGGGAATGGCCATGGAATATAAGCTCAAACGTATTTCGACAGCGGGAATCCCAGAGGCCATCGCGAAGGCGGAACTCTACCGTTCCCTCAACGAACCGGAAGAAGCAGAGTCGATCTGTCGCGATATTCTGGACATCGAACCGCAGCATCAACTCGCATTGCGTCTGCTGGGACTCGCCCTTACGGATCAGTTCACCGGCGGTGCGCACGATCGTTACCGGGAAGCGGAGCAAACCTTCCAGCGGCTCAACGACCCCTATGAGCGACTCTACTACGCAGGGATTCTGCACGAACGCCGCGCGAAAGCGCAGCTCAACGCCGGACTGCCGCCTCATACGCTGCTACCGCTCTTCGAGCAAGCCCTGCGCTCATTCGAGGAGGCGGAAAAAGTCCGTCCGGCAGGAAACGACGACGCCATCCTTCGCTGGAATCGCTGTGTACGTCTGCTCCAAACCACAGCCTATGGATCGAATGTATGGGAACAGGAACGCACTCCGTTCGATGACCAGGACGCACCGCCGACCTAGGCAATTTGGAGTCATTCTCCCGTGTCGCGAGAGGATAGTATCCGAGTCGTTCCCCAAGTCGACTACGAATCCAAGCGATCTTTTCGTGCGGGTGGCCGTCTAACTCTCTAATGATTGCGGATCTACACAGCCGGCTCCCTCGGGTGGCGCACTGCCTCCGGCTGGATGTAAATTAAACATATAGAAATTCGGGCGGCAATTCGCAGCCGTTCATCAATTCAGTCAGTCAAATACCCCGAAAGGCCGCTCCTATGGCAGACGTTCCCAAGACTAAGTTCTCTCGTCGTGGATTTCTGAAGGGCGCCGGCGTGACCGCCGCGACGACGGTCATCGAGTCCGCAAATGCGCTGGCTCGCGAGACGAAAGACGCCTTGCACCACGACCGGTCAGTCGGCCCCGACGCTCTTCCCGTCAAACTGTTCGTCAACGGACATGAGCACTCTGTGATGATCGAGCCTCGCTATACACTCGCCGACACACTGCGCGACAACCTGGGCCTAACCGGAACCAAAGTCGTCTGCGACCGCGGGTCGTGTTCGGCGTGTACGGTGTGGATCGACAAGACCCCGTCGCTTGCGTGCATGACGCTGGCGATCGATGCAGTCGGCCGCGAGATTACGACCATCGAGGGCCTGTCCCATGGCGACACGATGCATCCAGTGCAGGCTGCCTTCGTGAAGCACGATGCGATGCAGTGCGGGTTCTGCACTCCCGGCATGGTGATGAGTTGCGCAGCGCTGCTGGAACGTACTCCAAACCCAAATCTGGACGACGTAAAGCATGCGGTCAGCGGTAACTTATGTCGCTGCGGAACCTACCCGAAGGTGTTTGCAGCAACGCTGGATGTTGCACAGCAACGCCTGCAGGCAGCTGGCTTGGTCACGCTCGTCGCGGGAAGGGAGGCATAAGATGGCACTCGATTCGCTGATGCACACAGAAGAAGATGAGCAGACTCCTCCCGCGGCAGCAAAGCCGGACGTTCCCACACGCACGGAAAACTTTGTCTGGGGCATTCCACAAAACGGCCTCCAGCAGAAAGAGCGGGAGGTGCTGCTCGACGAGCCTCCACCGCTCCCCGCCAACGCCGAACTCACTTACATTGGCAAGCCCACCGAACGCTACGACGGACCGGCGAAGGCCATGGGCAAGGGCAAGTACACCGCCGACGTCAACTTACCTGGCATGCTCTATGCGCGGATGGTGGATGCGACGACTCCCCATGGTCGCATCATCTCGATCGATACAAGCGCGGCTGAAAAACTGCCCGGTGTGCGTGCGGTACATGTCATCGAGCACGTCTACGGCGTCGCGGAACTCCGCGATCCCAAACTGGAGATCCCTTCACGGTATCCGGTGGTTCGCTACTTCGGGCAGCCTGTTGCAGGCGTGGCCGCTATCTCACAGCAGATCGCAGACGATGCGGCGAAGCTGGTGAAGGTGCAATACGACACCATGCCATTTGTCGTCGATCGCTCAGACGCGCGCGCTGATGATGCTCCGGTGGTCTTCCCCGGACCTGCCGACGCAGCGGGTAGTGCAGGTGGTGGTGGCGGCCCGAAGGGCGTTCCACAGAAGGGCAACATCCATGGGCCACAACGGAAGGAGACCGGCGATACCGAAAAAGGATTCGCTGAGGCGGACGTGATCGTAGATGGCGAGTATTTTACCCAGGTGCAGACGCACTCTGCTCTCGAGACACACGGTTTTGTCGTCGACTGGAAACCCGAGGAGGTGACGGTTTACGCCTCGACCCAAGGTACATCGAGCGTTCGGAACGAGTTTGCCGGCGTCTTCAAGCTGCCGCAGAGCAAGGTTCGCGTGATCACCGAGTACATGGGTGGTGGCTTTGGCGCAAAGTTCGGCGCCGGCAATGAGGGGGTCGTCGCGGCAAACCTGTCGCGAAAGGCGAACGCTCCCGTCAAGTTGATGCTTGATCGCCGGCAAGAGCATATCGTCTGTAACCGACCGGATTCTCATCAGAAGTTGAAGATCGGCGCAAAGCGTGACGGGACGCTGACCGCGATCGAACTTACAAGCTATGGCACGGCGGGTGTAGGGACTGGTGCCGGGACTGCTGGTCCCGCAACAAACATGTACAAGTGCCCTAACATCCTCACCGATGAGTACGACGTCTTTATCAACGCCGGTCCGGGCGCGGCGTTTCGTGCGCCTGGCCACCCGCAAGGCTGCTTCGCGTTCGAACAGAGCATTGACGATCTCGCCGTCAAGCTCGATATGGATCCTCTGGCCCTCCGCGAAAAGATCGACGAAAATCCGGCCCGCAAGGTGGAGCGACAGGTCATACTTGAGCGCACCAACTGGCGCAATCGCAAGCCTGCCGGGTCTGACACTGGTCCAATCAAACGCGGCATGGGTATTGCGCAGTCGGTCTGGTATCGCTTCGTCAGCATGAATTCATCGTGCGAGGTACGTGTCTCGCGCGACGGCTCCGTCGAATTGATGTCCGCTGTACAGGACCTCGGGACCGGCACCAAAACCATGCTCGCGGTGATCGTTGCTGAAGAGTTCGGCGTCCCGCCTTCCAGCGTCGTCATCCGCATTGGCGACACTCGCTTCCCCATTGGGCCCGACTCCGGAGGCAGTGTCACCGCTGGCTCCATTACACCTGCGGCGCGCAACGCAGCCTACCAGGTGAAGCAGAAGCTCTTCGCCGCGGTCGCTCCCCAACTTGGCACTACGGCCGACAACCTGACGCTGAAGAATGGACGTGTCGTCTTCAAAAACGATGCTTCGAAGTCGTACACGCTCAAACAGGTGACGGCGAAGCTACCTACCGATGAGATCTCCGCCCGAGCAACGCGCGTGGCCGAGTACTCGAAGGAGCGCATCACCTACGGCGGAGTTGATTACGTCGAACTCGCCGTCGACACCGAGACCGGTCGTGTGCACATCGAGAAGGTCTTCGGCGCGCACGACTGCGGGCGTCCCATCAACCCCATGGGTGTCATCAGCCAGATCAACGGCGGCATCCTGCAAGGCATCTCCTACGCGCTCTTCGAGCAACGGATTATGGACCGCAACGCCGGATACATGCTGAACGCGAATCTCGAAAACTACAAGATCCTCGGTGCCCGTGAAGTCCCCCAGATCGACATCGTTCTTGTCGAGAATTACATCGCGCAAAGCTCAACCGACGCTGCTGGCATTGGCGAGTCAGCCGGCATCATCACCCTGGCCGCCGCGATTGGCAACGCGTTCTACAACGCCACCGGGGTCCGTATGCGAAGGATCCCCATGACTCCCGCAAACGTACTTACCGCGCTTGGAAAAGTGCAGGAGGTTCAGGCATGAATAAGTTCGCATTCATCGATTGCACGACGGTAGACGAAGCTCTCGGCCAACTCGGCGATGGCGCTACCGTCAAGGCAGGCGGCATCGATCTGCTGGACCTGATGAAGGATGGCATCGTATCGCCGCCGAAGCTCATCAATATCCGCAATATCGGCAGCCTGCGCGGTATCGCCTCCGGCAACGATGGTCTGCACCTCGGACCGCTGTCTACTTTGAGCGAGATTGCAGCTCATCCGGAGATCCAGAAAAGCTATACAGCGTTGGCAGACGCTGCCGGCCACGCCGCCACGCCGCAGGTGCGCAATATGGCGACGCTTGGCGGCAACATCATGCAGCGCCCCCGCTGCTGGTACTTTCGCTCCACCGACTTCGACTGCAAAAAGAAGAGCGGCGCCAGCGACGACTGTCACGCGCACACCGGCGAGAACCAATACCACGCCATCATGAACAATGGCACCTGCGCGATGGTGCATCCCTCCTCGACGGCGGTGCCGCTGCTCGCAATGAATGCGCAGGTGGAGCTCACGTCGAAGCGAGGCAAGCGCACGGTAGCCATGAGCGACTTTTACGTTCCGCCCGAGAAGAGCCTTCTCAACGAGACCGTAGTGCAGCCAGGCGAACTGATCACCGGCATTTTCGTACCGGCGCCGGAACCCGGTACCCGCTCCGCCTATCAGAAATATGGCGAAAAGGAGAGCTTCGATTGGCCCCTCGCCGATGCCGGCGTCGTGTTAGTCATGGATGGAACCCGTTGCCGAAAGGCATGGATCGTGCTCGGTGTCGCTGCCCCGACGCCGATCCGTTCCGCCGCTGCCGAGGCCGTCCTGACCGGCAATACAATCGATGAGGCCATCGCCCGCGCAGCTGCGGGCGCCGCCATGCAGGGCGCCACACCGCTCTCGCAGAATGGATTCAAAACGCAACTCTTCCAGACCGCTATCTACCGTACCGTGTTGCTAGCGGCCGGGCAGATGCCGCGCGACCCAAGCTCCATCGGTTAAGGAGATCCGAGATGACGACTTCCCTTGTGCAACTTCGTTGTGCCTCACTCCGCAGCAAGTCTTCTTACGCCGCCTACGGCGAGTTTCATGAGGAGCACGCCGACCTGATGGGAGCCACAGCGACCTACTGGTGCCTCAAGACCATGAGCAAGGCGGGCCCGGACGATCACTACGTCCATCACTCAATCTGCCTGGAAGGGCGATCCTGCTGGGAAAACTGCGATGATGATGCGCAATCGGCTCCAGCGAGCCGGCTCGCTAAAGCATCTTCCGATGAAGGTAGCGGTTGAGATGGCGAAGACAGAGTGCTCGAAGTTGATTCTGTCCGACCGCGGCTAGCTTCCTAGTCAACAACTCGGTCACTAACCACGAGTCACTCAGCTTCTCATCTTGTAAGAGGGTAAGCAAGAGTGAGTTAGTAAATAACTACGACTTCAGCGAGCCAACTACTTTTCCAAGGAGTTCAATGACTCGCAGAATGCGCTTCTCGTCCAAACGGTTGAAAAAAGGTATAGCAAGAGTGCGAGAACTGATAGATTCCGTGACTGGAAGAGAATGCGCGATGGGAAGATCGTAGGCAGGTTGTGTATGAATGGGAGCGAAGTAGCGTCCGCAACCGATACCCTGATCTATCAGGTTGCGCGCGATCGCGTCCCTGTCCTCCCGACTGAAGCGTGGCGCTAACCGGACGACATAAACGAACCAGCTTATCTGCCGGCGGGAGAATTGCAAGGGTGGTGGCTCTACACCTTCCACGCCGCGTAGAGCTTCGTCATAGGTGCGAGCAACGGCTTCGCGGCTCGATAGGATATGGTCTATGCGCCGCATCTGTGCACAGCCGAGTGCGCAGTTGATTTCCGATAGGCGATAGTTCCAGCCGAGGATGGAGTGCTGATGCCAGGCGTCGGAGTCGTACCGTCCGTGATTGCGCATCGCACGGATCTCGGCGGCGAGATGTTGGTCGCGCGTGACGACCATTCCTCCTTCGCCGGTGGTGATTTGTTTGTTCGGATAGAAAGCAAACACAGCGGTGTCACCGAATGCACCCACACGACGGCCATCGTATTCCGCGCCGATGGCTTCGCACGCATCTTCGATGATTCGAAGGTGATGACGCTCGGCGATATCGAGAAGGTCATCCATCTCCGCCGGTACTCCGAAGGTGTGAACAACGACGATAGCGCGCGTACGAGTATTGATTGCCTCCTCCACGCGCACGGGATCGAGGTTCAAGGACCCAGGGTCGATATCTACAAAGACCGGCGTTGCACCTTCATATCGGATGGCGTTCGCCGCGGCGATGAACGTGAAAGAGGGAACGATCACCTCATCGCCGGGACCTATGCCGAGTGCTCGGAGGCATAGATGCAGGCCGGCTGTCCCCGAACTGACAGCAATGCCGAAGGGTTGGCCCACGTAACTGCTTACGGAAGCTTCAAACTCCTCCATCTTTGGGCCAAGGCTGAGCCGGGTGCTGCGAAGGACGGAGACGACTTCCTCAATCTCCGCTTCGGTGATATCCGGTTCAGAGAGGGGGATATTCATGGCTGTGCCTGGGGAACGAGCTTTACCAGAAGTTCGTCACGGGATGGAAGGGTGGTTAGCACGTGCACGATTCGTTCTGCCGCGCATCCATCGCCATAGGGATTTGTCATGCCCTCCAGCGATGTTCGGAAGTCGCTGCTCTCTGCCTTGTGGACTGCATCGAGAATGGAGGTTGCGACTGGTGGCGCGTCGACGATGTTTCGCGCGCTCTCGCGGCCCTGTTGTCGCATACCGATGTTCACAGTCGGTAGCGCGAAGGATGCGGTTTCCATAATGCCGCTGCTGGAATTTCCAAGGAACAGTGCCGCGTATCGCAGCAGACTCCAATACTCCACGGGGGGAAGGTTCGTGAAAAGGTAAGCGTCATGGCGTTGGGTAAGTAATGATCGGATACGAGTGGCAAGATCGCGGCTGCCGGCGTCTGCGTTTGGATAGCAGAAGACGAGCTGTTGCGGAAGCTGCTCGAGAGCAGCGAACACCTCGTCGGCCTCCGCGTTCGTATCAGACAGCAGTGTCACCGGATGATAGGCAATGACGGTGGTGGGCCGTGACAGATCGATCTGGAGCCGGGACTCGATCTCGGATTGAGATAGAAGCTTGCTTTTGCGTAGATGGTCGAGTGACGGTGCGCCCGCGCGATGCACACGCCACGGCTCTTCACCCATAGAGATGACGCGATCGCGAGCTCCTTCGGTCGAGGTGAAATGAATGTGACTCATTTTGGTGAGAGCGTTGCGAACGGCGTCGTCGATAGCGCCTTGGCTAAGTTCTCCTCCTTCAATGTGCGCAAGAGGGATGCGTAGGGCAAGCGCGACGGCCGCGGGAGCCAGCATCTCGTAGCGGTCGGCTATGAGGAGAATCAGGTCAGGCCGCATGACGGCGAGCGTGTCCGCAAGGGATAGCACGGCGATGCCGATGCTTTTCGCCATCCCGACATCGGTATCCGAACTCAGCAGGCACTCGAGCCGGGCTGCGATGGAAAATCCGTCTTTCTCGATCTCGCGGACGGTGTGGCCGAACTCCGGTGAGAGATGGGACGCGAGCACGATCAGTTTCAAATCGACCTCGGGATGCGCGTTCAACTCACGCAGGGGCCAATAGAGATGGCTGTAGTCAGCACGCGATGTCGTGACGACTGCGATAGTTTTTTTCATGCCATGATCTCCGTCTCCTCTGCGTCGGCCTGCTGTTGCAATTGGCAGGACGGCCGGTAAGCGGGTATCAGTCTCGCGATTGCATCGAGTAAGCGCCTCAGTTCGCGAGCACGGATGGCTGTATCCATCTCCTCGATCGCGGCGTCCAGTATCGACGCTGCGATGGGAAGATGTGGAGATGCTTTTTGGAGAGACGCGACGTTGGATGGACTAGTGGATTCGTCGCTTGCGATCATACGTTCCGTCAGCTTGTCGCCAGGGCGTAGACCGGTGTGCCTGATCTCCACCTTTCCGGGAACAGACGGCGCATTCTGAATAAGAAAACTTGCAAGGTCCACAATAGAAAACGGCTCGCTGGCCTCCGAAACGAGGACCGTCGAGGCCGCGTCGACAGCCAGCGTAGACACGAGACGCTGCACCACTTCGTCGATTGAAAGAAAATATCGCGTGCAGGCCGGATCGGTGATGGTGATGGGAAGACCACGAGCGATCTGCCGCACAAAGATAGGTCCTACGCTGCCAGTCGATCCAAGAACGTTTGCGAGACGAACAGCCTTCACTTGTGTCGGTTCCTTATTTGCCAACGCCAGCAGCTCTGCTACTCGTTTAGTCGCGCCCATGATGCCGATTGGGTCGGCAGCCTTGTCGGTCGAGATTACGATAACCTGCTCAGCACGAGCGTTGGTTGCTGCTTCGAGCAGCCGACGCGTTCCGAGGACGTTGTTATGCGCTGCGGTAAATGGGTTGGCCTCCATCAGCGACACGTGCTTGCAGGCTGCCGCGTGAAATACGATGTGAGGCTGATGGTCTGCAAATATTTCGCGTAGCAGAGCGGCGTCACAGACATCGCCAACAATCAGGGTGCGTGGTGTAATGCACTCTTGATCATCTAACTCCGTGCTTAGCTCAAACAAGCCCTGTTCGGCAATGTCCAGTAGTACCAGGCGCTGCAGGGAAGCTCTTCCGAGATAGCGTGCGAGTGCCGAACCAATGTACCCGCCTGCACCCGTGATGAGAACACGCTTTCCTTCAAGCGAGTTCCGAACGACCTCAGGATCGATTGCATCTGGCATGCGTCCGAGGAATTGTGTCCATTCGATAGTTTCATCTTGCATAAAGGCTGCTGGGACCATTCTTGAATGCGACTTCAGTGTACGCAATTTTGTGCTTCGCGACACTTGCGCTGGGGTCTTCTGCTTCGTTTCTTATATCGTGTGATTGGCGCCACTGTCTCTTTGTGTGCATCATAAAAAGTCGAGTCCATATGAGTATCGCTCTGCAATCGGCAGTGGAACAACTCAAGCTGCTGCGGAACCATGACATCTCGCCTGTTGAACTTGCTGAGGAGCATATTCGGCGTATTGAACGTCTGAACCCGGCACTCAACGCAATTGTCGATTTCGATGCGGACAAGGTCCGCGCGCAAGCGCGAGAGGTGAAGGCCGGGGAACTTGCCGGTTTGCCCATCACGATTAAGTCCTCGATCTCCGTCGCTGGCTATCGGTGTGAAGTTGGTAGTCTGCTCCGACGAGGCCATGTCGCAGAACGCGATGCTGTTGCCGTGGCAAGGCTGCGCGGCGAAGGGGCGGTCATCCTGGGCACGACCAATTGCCCCGAGTTCCTGATGGCTTATGAGACGGACAACCTGCTGCACGGCCGCACCAACAATCCTTGGGATCTCGACCGGACAGCAGGTGGCTCCAGCGGTGGGGAGGCAGCGGCGATCGCGGCGGGGATGTCTGCGGCTGGATTGGGCAGCGATAGTGGAGGGTCGGTGCGAGAGCCAGCTCACTTCTCGGGCATCTGCGCGTTGAAGCCCACTTCGGGTCGAATCTCGTCGGTCGGGCACGTTCCGCCGTGCATCGGACCGTTTTCGACACTGGGTGCGATTGGGCCGATGGCGCGCTCGATTGCCGATGTCGCACTGCTATTTCGCATCGCCTCACAACCCTGCTCGTTCGATCCGGCGGGGACACCGGTGGCGTATCGGCCGGTGACGATGCCCGAGGCGAAACGACTCCGCATTGGATACCTGGAAGACGATGAACGGGTACCTGTGACTCCGGAGACGCGGCAGGCAGTTCGCGATGCGGTCAACGCTCTGAAGCAGCAAGGATTCGAGGTCCAGAGGTATCAGCCAGCTTCTCTGGAGGCGGCGCGCAAGCTCTGGGACATCTTCTTTATGCAGTGCGGAGCGATGTTTTATGAACCGGAGATCGCCGGTGGAAGAGCCGAGCTTAGCCCTGTATTCCTAGATTTTCTTGCGGATGCGGAGGGGCGTACACCGCTAACCGCCACCAGCCTGCTACAGGCATGGGCCCAGATGGACCTGGTGCGCAGCAGGCTTCTTTCGGAGATGGAGGAGTTTCCCATACTGCTCACGCCGGTCTGCTCGGTGCCGGCGTTCCGGCATGGAGAGCGCGTGTGGACGATCGAAGGGAAGAGCGTTGGGTATCTCGATGCAATGCGGTATACGCAGTGGTTCAATCTGCTCGGAGCACCTGCGGCAGTTATCCCCGTTGGAGCGTCCGACTCCGGAATGCCTATCGGGGTCCAGATTGCCGGTAGGCCTTTTTCTGATGAGGCTGTGCTGACGGTCGCCTCTGCGGTCGAGACTGCGTTTGGCTATAAGGCACCGTCGATCGCCTGAAGCAGTGCGTCGTCCATCCCTACCCATCTGTTGATGGCTATGGAGAGACGGGCTCCGATGCGGCCGGTGCGTAGTGGAACTGAAATAACTGTCTCCGGTCGCCGGTTTCGAAGCGATCGTTCCAGTCAAGCCGATAGTCGAGGGTGTTTCCAGTCTCCGGATAGTGCTCGTTCTTTGGGTATGGGTATGTGCTCATGCCATGGAACGGCATCTGTGAGACGGTAAAGGGCAACGCCTCGTAGAAGTCCATGTCCTTCACGAAACCGTCGGCGTAGAAGAAATAGTCGCGCTTCCAGTGCGTTGGAAGCGTGGGCAAAGCTGTGTCGCTAAACTCCGCATCGATCTCTTCGCCGCTACCGAAGATGACGAACTGATCATCCTTCGCCTGCAGCAGAGGAGTCACCGTGCCATAGCGCGTGTAGTTGCCGCGTTGCCATTGGAAAGGGCCGGTGGTGCTGATCGCCTGGTAGTCGTAGGTTAGATCGCCCGGCGTCTTGCCATCGATCTGCCTGGGATATCCGCGAAAGGCGAGGCTGGCCGACGCGAGCGAAAGTTCAGTTTGCCGTGTGCTTTGCGGCGCGTTCGCTTCATTGTCCACCAGCACCTGATCCCAGTAAATCTGCAGGTTCGTGCGGATGCGGATGCGAGTGGTCTGCGGTGGAAGCTTGCCGCTCAGATCGACCACGATCGTTCGGGGCAGCCCAGCCGGGAAGCCCATGTCGTCGATGATCTTCTTCCAGGACCCATCCGGCAGCTGCGCCTCGACTGTGGGGGGCTGTGGAGCTAGCCCAGCCTGCCACGCGGCGTACATCGAGCTCGCACTGAAGTATTCGATAAAGCCGCTGAGGAACAGCCGCAGCGGACGCTCAGGCGACCACGCTCCCAAATCGAGCGTCAAGATGTGCTCGTTGGCAAAGCCTGCATAGCTGAGATTTTTGAAGTCGCGTACGTACTCGTGATCGCGATGCGCAAGCAGTGGCAGAACATCTTCTCCGGCATCTCCCCATGCAGCCACTGGCAGACGTCGCTGCGTCGACGCAAGGACAGCAGAGCCGTTGGCAAATGGCCTTTCGCTGAGAAAACGCTCATCCGGATAGACCTCGGTCCCCTCCGGATGATCCACCGCGACCAGACGCAACTGGTCGATGTAGTTGATCTCCTCCATCGGCTCACCAAAGCGCAGGCTCAGCGTTCCGCGATGCGAACGCAACATGGAACCGTCGACCTTGATCCACTCGTCGGAGTCACTTTCGTTGCGAGCCGTCGGCGATATCCAGTGGCCGACGACGGCCGCGCCGATTACATCCGTCACGAACTGATATTCTTTTCCGTCCCAGGCAAAGAGGACCGGGCAAGAGCTGCCGCGCCGATCAAGTTCAGTCATCGCTATGGGCTTTACTGCAGAGACGTCTAACTCATCCTGCGGCACTCCAGTCGGCCACAACATGCGGACGATGTCCACATGCTCCTCTTGCCCCAGGCCGGCGATGATCTCAGCCGCACCTTGTCCGAGATATCCGGAGGCGCCCGTTACTTCGAACTTCTGGAAGGAGCCGTTGACGAACACCTCGACCTTTGTGCCGAGTCCCATCTTGTTGTCCGCGAGACCCGTAAGTGTGATGCGCAGCGAGTGATTCTTGCTCCCGCCTACATTTCGCAATACCAAGGGCGCCGCGTTGCCGCGCGCGATCATCAGGTCAGCCGCGCCATCTCCGTCCATGTCGGCTGCGAGCAACGATCGGGCACCAGTGAGATCCAGTTTGGATAGGCCGAGGGAATCGGTGACATCTTCGAACCCGCGCGATCCAAGGTTGCGGAACACGCGGAGTCGCGTACCGTGCGAATCCTCCACGATGGCTGCCAAGTCGATCCATCCATCATTGTCTATGTCGATCGCCGTCAACCCCCACGCTCCGACGACGCCTTCCGTTGGGAGAGAAACTCGTTCAAAGTGCTTGCCTTCAACGTTCCTCCATAGGCTTACGCCGGGAGCCTCGGCATGGGTCACTGCTACGTCCATCCAGCCATCCTTGTTGAAGTCGAAGGCCAGCACGCCGCGCGTTGCGCCGAGGGTCGCGTCGTCGTACAACGCCACCCGCTTGAACGCCCCTTCGCGCTGATTCTCATAGATTGCGGGCGAAGGATCCTTGCCGGCGACCACAAGATCCACGGCGCGATCATTGTTGATATCCGACAGCGTTGCGCTCGCGGTCTCCGCGGTTCCAGCAAGAGCGGTAGGAGCCGTCCATTCCGTGAAGGTGGAGTTCCCATTGTTCCGCCAAAGGACACTCGGACCCGAACCTGCACCCGAAGACGCTCCCGTGATGTAGAGATCGAGATCGCCGTCGTGATCGAAATCCAAGAAGGTCAGCCCGGTGGGTCGGTTCAGAGGATGAATACCCAGGGCGGTGGTGGTGTTCGCAAATTTACCGTGTCCGAGGTTGTGGAACACCTCGACGCGATCGTTCATTGCAACCGCCAGATCGGGCAGACCATCGTTGTCGTAGTCGCCCACAGCGCACGAAACTCCCTGTCCTGCGAGCGTGAGGCCGGTCTCCTGCGCACTGATCTCCTCTGTCGCACCAGCCGCAGCCACACGGAAGACGTGGATGGCATTCTCGCCATTGCCCAAGGAGACTATTGCCTTATGGCCGTTGCCTTCCACGTCGAAGATACAGGCTCCGGCGCCGACGATGGCTCCGCTTTGTCCCGGCTTGGGTGCTGCATCGATCGAGGTTGCAGGGACAAACTTTACCGGGATCATCGGGCCCACGGCTGACGGAGGCGCGAGCATATCCTGCACCATGGCATACCGGCCCTGCTCGCCGTAGTTCATGCTGAACAGGATGCCGACCTTGCTCTGCGTGATCTCCTGAAATCGTTGTAGATGCGCGCGGGATTCGGCCGTCATTCCGGTACGCTGAAGCGCTCGGGCGAGGCCGTATTGGGCAGAAGCGTGCAACGGGCTCAGCTCGATCGCCTTCTGAAATTCCTCAATCGCTTGGGTGTAGTTCTTCAGTGCAAGTTCGACGGTGGCGACGTAGTAGTGGGAGTCCGCGTCGGAGGGATCGAGCTGCGCGGCGCGTTGGAAGTCGCCAAGAGCCTGCTCTTGGTTGCCGGCTTCAAAGCGTGCCAGGCCCAGGCTGTACCATACGCGTGGGTTCGACGGAGCCGTCGTGGACAACGCCTCAAGCGTCGCATCTGCTTCCGGCAGGCGGCGGAGATAAATGAGGGCCAGACTCTTGTTGAGCACCGGAATGATAGAGCCAGGGTCCGCTTTATGCGCTTCCTCAAAGTGAGCCAGCGCCTTGGCGAGAAGCTGCTGGTTCATCAGCGCGACACCGGTGTTATTCTCGCGCGCGGCAGCGGCAACGCTGGCCTTCCCGGGGTCGGAAGCCCATCCATGCGCTGGCAGCAGAAGTAAGGCGCCGAGGCAAAGGCCGGCTCTCAGGAAAACGAAAGGCTTCACGGGGTCTCTTTCGCGACCGGCAATTTGCCGCGGAGTGGAGCAAAACTCACCATCCGTTTGCAGGGTAAGGGCACTTTGGCCCACTCCGGTCGTCTAAAGTATACAGGCGGGTGCGGACCTCTTCTTCAAACCGTTCATTGCGCAAAACGTTCTCACCCGAGATTTCGGTGGCCGAGCAACGACCTACAAACGAAGCGTAAACTGGGTGCCGGTGGAGAACTTATTTGAGGTGCCCGTGAATCACTATATTGAGCGAGTCGTTGACCTGCTGGATCCCGCAACGAACGACCTGTATGATCTGACGACGGAGCAGGCGCGTGCTCTGTTGGTTCAGCATGCAGCTGACGCCATGCAGCAGATCGAGGGGTCGTTTGCGCTTGTGGCACGCTCCGGCAAGATGGTGCGGATGGTGCGCTCGCTCGACAGGCCTATGCGCTACTTCCTGGCCAAGCGAACGGAGGGCCCGGTGTTGATCGTCGCCGACCGCATCGATGCGATCTATGACTGGCTCAAGTCGGAAGGTCTGCAGTTGCAGTTTCATCCCAGCTACACCCGGATGATCCCGGCACACCATGTCGTCGACCTGCAGCTGATCGGCTGCCCCGATCCCGATCCGGTGTACACGCGTTTCTTCACCCCCGAGATGGCCACCATGGAACCTGACACCCAGCGGATCGGCGAGCGATATATTGCAGCGCTTGCGGACGAGATTTCGCTGTGGCTGGATCGGGTTCCCGCGCACGAGCCCATTGGAATCTGCTTTTCGGGAGGCATCGACAGCGGCAGCGTTTTTCTCGCCACGTATCACGTTATGAAGAGCCGGGGCATGGCCCTGGGACGGCTGAAGGCCTTTGTCCTCGATCTCGGCGATGGTCCAGACCTGCAGCAGGCGCGCGACTTTCTTGACTCCGTGGGCCTCGGTCTCTTTCTCGAAGCCATTCAGGCCGACCCTGCGACGATTGATGTACAGGAGACGATCGGGATAATCGAGGACTATCAATCGCTCGATGTACAGTCGGCCTCCATGGCCGTCGCTTTGTTGCGCGGCATCCGCCGGCAGTATCCCGAATGGCGCTACCTGTTGGACGGGGATGGCGGCGACGAGAACCTGAAGGACTACCCGATTGAAGAGAATCCCGAGCTGACGATCCGCAGCGTTGTGCACAATCCGATGCTCTACCAGGAGGGCTGGGGTGTCGGCAAGATTAAACACTCGCTTACCTATAGCGGCGGGCTGAGCCGCTCCTACACGCGGACCTATGGGCCGGCGCGGCGCTTTGGTTTCCACGGTTTCAGCCCCTATACACGCCCGAAGGTCATTGCCGTGGCAGAGTCGATTCCTTTCACTAAGCTGACTGACTACAGCGTCGAGCGGCTGTATGTGTTGAAGGGAGAGGTTGTTTCCAGAGGCGTCGCAAGCCTGACCGGGTTGACGATGCCGGTGTTCCCGAAGCGCCGTTTTCAGCATGGAGCCATTTCCGAACAGAAGATGCACCAGACTCTTCCACATGCTGAGACGGAGTACCGCAAGCAGTTTCTCTCCCGCTATCTATGACCATGCTGCAGCTGTTGATCTATCCCGAGCGCGTCTCAGAACGAGACCGGTGGATTGTTGCGCAGCGGCCGCCGCGCACGACCCTCGATCCTCGGCGTCCGTACGCCTTTCTTGTTGAGCGCGAGCGCGCATCCTCGGGCGAGGTGGTTCCGGTGTCGACTTTGTTTCTTACCAATCGCGAGTGCCCCTGGCGATGCGTCATGTGCGATCTGTGGAAGAACACGCTCACCGACACGGTTCCTCTGGGTGCAATCCCGGAGCAGATCGAGTTTGCTTTGCAGCAGCTTCCGCCAGCACGTCACATCAAGCTCTACAACAGCGGTAGCTTCTTCGACGTGCAGGCGATCCCGCCCGAGGACTACTCTGCGATTGCAGCGCTGCTGAAACCTTTCGAGCGCGTGATCGTCGAAAGCCATCCCGCCCTCGTCGGCGCCCGGTGTGTTGACTTTCGCGATCTCCTGTCCGCGCAGCTGGAAGTGGCCATGGGCCTTGAAACGGTGCATCCCGAAGCGCTTCAACGGTTGAACAAACGCGTGACGCTCGAGCAGTTCGCCGCAGCCGCGGAGCGCCTTCGGGAGCAAGCCATCGAGCTGCGCGTCTTCGTGCTGGTGCAGCCTCCCTTTATTCGCAGCGACGAAGCACTGCACTGGGCGCAGCGATCGCTCGACTTTGCCTTTGACTGCAACGCGACCGCAGTGACACTGATTCCCACCCGCTCCGGAAATGGCGCAATGGAGATGCTCCAGGAAGCGGGAGAGTTCACGCCGCCTGACCTGCGAACATTCGAGAAGGCAGTCGAGTATGGAGTCGGCCTCGGGCGTGGCCGCGTGTTTGCCGATCTCTGGGAGATAGAGCGGATCGCGACGTGTGTGTACTGCCGTGCCGCACGGATCGCTCGCCTGGAACGCATCAACCTTACCCAATCCATCCCGCCGGTCCTTCTATGTGAACCTTGTGAAGGTGACGTGTGAGCGATGTATACGATTTAGCCGTCGTTGGCTCGGGGTTTGCCGGATCGTTGCTCGCTATGATCGCGCATCGGCTGGGACGATCCGTCGTTCTTCTCGAGCGAGGCAGTCATCCTCGTATCGTCATCGGAGAATCCTCCACACCACTCTCCAACCTTCTGTTACAAGAACTTGCGATCCGCTATGACCTGCCTGCGTTACTCCCACTCACCAAGTGGGGCACCTGGCGGCAGAACTATCCCGAGGTCTCCTGCGGTCTGAAGCGCGGGTTCTCGTTCTTCCACCATGAACTTGGTCATCCATGCAATATTCGTTCCGATAAGCAAATGCTTGTGGCGGCAAGCCCGCATGACGAGATCGCCGATACTCATTGGTACCGTGCCGATTTCGATCATCACCTCGTGCGCGAAGCTCAAAGGCTCGGCGTTGTGTATCACGATGAAGTGAATCTGCGGCAGTTTACCGAGGCGGAAGAGTATGTCGAGCTTGCAGGCGAACGTCGTCTGCAGGACGTCAGCTTTCGCGCGCGGTTCGTCGTGGATGCCACAGGGCCTCGTGGTTGCCTGCACCGCCTGCTCGGCCTCTCCGAAGTGGTGCTGCCTCACATGCCCACAACGCAAGCTCTGTACAGCCACTTCAGTGACGTCAAACGGTTGGACGAAGATGTGCTGTTCGGCACGGGGAGCACACCACCGTACCCGGTGGACGATGCCGCTGTGCATCATGTCTTCGATGGAGGCTGGATCTGGGTGCTGCGCTTCAATAACGGGATCACAAGCGCAGGCATAGCCGCAACCGAAGCCGCCGCGCGGCACCTCGGCCTAGCTGAGAAAGCGCCTGCCTGGGAGCGATTACTGGAGCAAATTCCTGCATTGCGGAAGCAGTTTGCCGAAGCGACGCCTCAACAGCCGTTCACCTATATGCCTCGCCTCGGCTTCCGCAGCGGCGCCATCACCGGCACGCGGTGGGCTCTCCTGCCATCCGCTGCGGGCTTCGTCGATCCGCTGCTGTCCTCCGGTTTCCCCTTGACGCTGCTTGGCGTAAGCCGCATGGCGAAGATGCTTGACCGGCACTGGAACCAGACCAGCTTTGCCACAGAGCTGCTGAACTATGCGGCCTCGACTGATGGAGAGCTCCTCGCGACGTCTCGTCTTATCGGAGCTCTCTACGCCAACATGAACAACTTTGACGCCTTCCGTGCTGTTTCGCTGCTCTACTTCGCCGCGGCCAGTTTCTCGGAGACGGTGCGACGGCTGGGAAAGCCACATTTAGCGCAGTCGTTTCTGCTGCACACCGATCCGCGGTTCGGTCCCGCCAGTGAAGCGTTGCTCAACCGAGCAACGGCAGGTGTTTCCAAAAGCCACACAGCAGCCTTCGTGCAAGAGGTCCAACGTTTGATCGAACCCTTCGATGTTGCGGGCCTGTGTGCCTCACCGCCCAACGGCTGGTATCCCGTTGATGCGGAAGATCTGAAGCACGCCGCATGGAAGGTGGAATCAACGGTGGAAGAGGTCGACGACATGCTGCAACGCTGCGGCTTTTACACGTGCGGCAAGGCCGCGTACCCCTCGCATAGCTCTCGTGCAACGGCCGCGAGGCTCTAGTGTGCCGAAGCCGCGCTGGGAGGAGAGAATACGATCGGCTTGGCGGACACCATCCCGCTGCCTTCCTTCAACGTGATCTCCTGATTTGGCTTTACTCCCGAGATGGTCTCGTGTCCGCCGCGAGGCCATACGATTCCGACCGTTACGGTCTTGCCGTCGGACGGTCTACCCAGGCCAAAGGTCAGCGGCAGCTCGCTTTGCGAAAGATAGCTGGAGCCACTCTTCACCATGGCGGACATGTGGGTGCCGTTCATCATTCGCACTGTGACCTTCGCTCCGATGCCGTCACGATTGGATCGAACTCCCAAGGCCTTCACTCGCAGCATGTCGTTTTGGTTGCCGTTGTCGTTTCGCAGCAGCCGCGCCGGCCCGTTTGAGGCGGTGATCAGCAGATCGAGGTCGCCATCGTTGTCGTAATCCAGATAAGCCGCGCCACGTCCGACGACCGGTTGCCGAAGAGCGGGTCCAACCTTGTTCGAAACATCTTCAAAATGACCCGATCCGCGATTCCGAAACAGCAGCGCAGGTTCGGCATACTTCGCCGTCGGCTGCGTCACGCTGACGTCATCGGCGACATGGCCGTTCGCCGTGAAGATATCCGGCAGACCGTCCAGGTCATAGTCGAAGAAAAATGTGCTGAACGTCAGCGAACTCGCTGAGGGAGCACTGATTCCGGAGATCGCCGCCTTGTCGGTAAAAAGACCGGAGCCATCGTTGTGATACAGCGAGAGGCTTTCATTGGTGAAGTTGCCGATGAGCAGGCTCTGTCGGCCGGAGTCATCATAATCTCCAGCATCGGCGCCCATACCAGCGCGCGCCTTGCCTGCGTCACTGAAGGCAACGCCTGCCGAGAACGAACTCTCTGTGAAGGTTCCGTTGTGATTGTTTCGGTACAGTTTGTTCGGCTGCGTGTCGCTGGCGACGAAGAGATCGAGCCATCCATCATCATCGAAGTCGATGAGAGCGACGCCCAGAGACTTGCTCGATGGATCATAGAGCCCGGCCTTTTTGGTCACGTCCTCGAAGACTCCGTTGCCAAGGTTGTGGAACAGTGTCGCGCTCTCACCCTTATATGCCTCAGGTGTGCAGTAAGACTTATGTTTGCCGTCGAGCGAACAATTCTGATCCGTCGCGGTCGACCAGTCGACATAATGCGAGACGAACAGATCGAGCTTGCCATCGTTGTCGTAATCGAACCAGACAGCACCGGTTGCAAACCCCGGACTGCTGACTCCCGCCTTTGCCGTGACGTTGGCAAACTTTCCATTGCCGAGATTGCGAAACAGGCGGCTTCCACCGACGGCTGTCATGTAGATGTCATCGCGGCCATCGTTGTCGAAGTCGCCCACCGCGCAGCCCATGCCGTACATTTCGACGTCCAGACCCGAACCGCGGGTTACGTCGGTGAACGTACCGTCGTGATTATTGTGGTAGAGAGCTGCCGTCGATCTTCCGGTCTTGTGCTCAGGCCAATCCATGGACTGGACGAATAACACATCCTGCCATCCGTCGTTGTCATAGTCGAGCACACAAACGCCACTCCCCATCGTCTCCGGCAGGTACTTCTTGCCGAACGCGCCGCTGTTATGACGAAAGTGAATGCCCGCGGCTTCCGTGACGTCAGTAAACCGAATGGGACCGGATGGCCGTGTCGGCTCAACCGTAGCTTGCTGACTTGGGACTTCGTTGGGAGTCGCGGGTGGTAACGCCTGTTTCGGTTGCTCATGCGAGGGTTCGGAAGCGGCATGCGGCTTCGTTGGTTTGCAGCCGCATAGCAACAACGCTACAAACAGAGATACGCCATAGACACACAGCTTTCGGGATGACATCAAGCAACTCCTCTAACGTTTATAGCGAAGGGGCTAAAGTTTGGAAGGGCCGCCCGCCAGCACCGCCGCCGAATTGGAGTTGACCGAGGGTGATCGACGCGAGTTGAGCCACGTCTCCACCAGCATCGCGACCGGGCCGACCAGGAACAACGCATACAGCGGTGCGTAGATGCTTTGATCCAGACGAAGAACCATCTCAACAGCAGCCACTAGAAAAGCCACCAGACATTGACCGCGTACGGAGCGAACCGTCGTCTTCGGGTCTGTAATCATGAAGAAAATGAACAGTTGATATTCAGGACCAGTCACCGGAGAGATCTCCGACTGCAAGGGGTCGCCGACAATCCACGCGCGGAGCAAGGCAAACACAAGGAACGAGACAACATAGACAGCGCAGATGTGAAAGCGCTTGAGTCTCCAGACAATCACTGACCCCAGCGACCAGATCACGAGCATCGCCCAGAGACTGTTTCCCCACTGAATACTCAGAGCCGTAACCGACTCAGCCGCGAAGAAGAGCATGACGCAAATGCCGAAGTTGGACGGGTTCCAGATGTGGCGGTTCTTCACGCGAAGAACATACTTCGAGGTGATGGCGATGACAGCACATAACGCATACGGCCAGAACGCCGGCGAGCGTAGCAGGATCCCGACGCTGATGCCGGTGATGTAGGCGCTGGCCAGGTGTGGCCACTTGCCCGTCATCGTGCGGCCAAGGATCAGTTCGGCCGCGATGCTGCAGCCGATGGCGAGTAGCGTCTTCGTCCAGCTCTCGAGAATACCGAACGAGAAATGTCCCATCAGAAGAATTGCCGTGATGAAGATGGGCGGAATAAAGCGATTCTGCATCGTGAAAAAGCGCCTTGCCCATGCATCTCGTGCCGTTGAGGCCGGCGGATTGATGGTAGTTGGCGCACTCATGAGGGTTCCTTCACTTTGGCAATCTGGTCGACAGAGACGTTCTTCAGCGACTGGATTCTACCAGAAGGCCAACGGATGATGACTTCGTCGATCGTTGCAGATTTGCCGAGGCCGAAGTGAAGGCGACGATCGTTCTCCGATGCGAATCCGCTGCCTCCGGAGATCTGCTGCATCTGCTCCTGCCCGTTCCACTTGACCGTCACCAGCGCTCCTATCGCGCTGCGATTGCTCTTCGTTCCCTCGAGATCGAAGCCGACCCAGTGGTTTTCGGGGGTTACGGTATTTTTGTAGAGCAGCAACCGGCCGCGCTGGTTCGCAACGATCACGTCGAGAGCCCCGTTGTTCCAGAGGTCGGCCATGGCAACCGCCCGGCCATCCTCTGTATCCGTTACGCCGACCATTTGCGCCACGTCCACGAACTTGCCCGCGCCGTCATTGAGCCACACGTGCTTTTGCTGATAGCCCGAAAGACTGCGACCTTCCATGGCGGGCCAATCCTTTGCATCGCCGATGATGGAGGAGTTGCCTCCGGCTACTTTGGAAAAGTCATACCAGTAGTTCCGCTTGCGATCGAGAGAAACATAGCCATCCGTAAGGTAGAGATCGAGCGCGCCGTCGTTGTTCAGATCGCCGAACTGCGCGCCGAAGCTCCATCCTCCCAGCTCCACGCCCATGTCGCGCGCCAGGTTTTCATACTTGATCTGATCGCCTAAGGTTCCCTCCTTCGGCACCCACAGATTATTTCCCTGGATCAAAACGCCATCCTCGGAGATATTCGACACGTAGATCGAGAGTTTGCCCTGATTAAACACGTCTCCAAAGGCGACGTTCATCCCGCTCTTCGGCGCAAAGCCGACACCCGCTTTTTCGCCGGCCTCATGGAAGCGGTTGCCGTCGTTCATGTAGAGCTCGGACACGCCGTAATCGTTTGCGATGAAGAGGTCAGGATGTCCGGTGCCGCGCAGGTCCGCGGCGCCGGAGGCCAAGGCCCAACGACGGCTGTCGATGCCAAGCTTGGCGCTTACCTCTTCAAAGTGCCCGTTGCCAAGGTTGTGGAACAGGTATTTGCGTCCGCCGTTTTTGGCATACTCGAAGCTGTCCGGCATCATGCGCGTGTTCGCCAGATGCCAGAGATCGACGTTCTCCGGGTAGTATCCACCGACAAACAAGTCGAGCAGACCGTCTCCGTCGTAGTCGAACCAGACTGCGGTATTGGCGTTGATCCAGGGGGGGAGACCCGCCTCATCGGTTAACCGGCGAAAGCCATGCCCATGCTCGTTGTGAAACAGCTGCGGTCGTCCCCACTTGATCAGGAACAGGTCCTCGTAGCCGTCGTTGTCGTAGTCGCCCCAGACCGCGCCCATCGACACGCCCGTCCCCTCCTGGTTGACGTCGGCTATTCCCAGCTCGGCCGCCACATCCTTGAAGGTGCCGTCGTGCATGTTCCTGTAGAGGTGATTCTGGCTGCCAATGGCGCTGTTGGTGACATAAAGATCGGGCCATCCGTCGCGGTCGAAGTCCACCACCGAGACCGAAGCTCCCATGGACGCGACCTCCGGCATGATGTGCGCGAGTTTCGCATCCAGCACCGGAGCCTGGTGGACGAAGTCGATGCCCGCTGCATGCGAGACCTCTGTGAGATAGAAGCCATGTCGTGCCAGCGAAGTCTGAGTGTCGAATGTTGTCGGACGATCGGCCTGCTGCCTGGAAAACCGTTTTTTCAAGAGGATCGGTGTTGCGAGTAACCCGGCGAAAAAGATCGCAAGAACGATGCGAAGTTTGGTGCTGCGTGTCATCGTTCATCTCCATGGCTCAACGCGTTACGGAAACCTTCGGAGCTTACGTAGCGTGTCTGGTAAGTCAGCCAGTCCTGCTTGTGGTGCTGATACATCCAATCATCCTCCAGGCTCGTTGGCGGCGCGTCATAGTTTCTGCGCGCGTGATGAGGATACGGCAATACGGTCTGCGAATACGCGGAGTTGTAATCGCCATCTTTGATCCATCCGTCTCCGGCAAGAACATAATCCCGTACCCATCCGGAAGGAGGAGCAGCAGGCGCCGCAAACCGCAGTGACATCTCATCGCCGGCGTTCATGATGACGTATCGATCATCCGCGGCGGCCAGCAACGCTCGCACATCGCCGAACCGCGTGTAAAAGCCCGAAAGATCCCGCCAGACCTCGGACGTGCTTGCCAGATCATCGTAGTCCGGGATCTCCGGCGAGGAAGGATTCGCCTGGTGAACGGCTGAAAATCCTCGATAGTGGAGGTCGGCCACCGCAGGCGTCATCCGGTTAATCTTCAGGGGAGTCGTCGGCAGTCCCTGCGCCCACTCGATGGAGTCCCAGTAGATTTCGAGATTCGTGCGGAGCCGCAGCCGGTGGATTGAGCCGGGTTGGAACACGTTTGTTAGGTCGATCAGGCAGATCTTTTTCCGTCCTGCAGGGAAACCTAAGTTGGGCCGGACAACGCGCCATCCGCCGTGCCCATCCGCAACCTCCATGCTGAGCCAATGAGGCAGTTCATGCTTCCCGTGACTCATCGCCACGTTTACCGTGGAGTCCGACGGATGCAGCCAGCCCTTCGCGATCAGCCACAAGGGCGCGTGCTCGGGGATACGGTCTCCAAGATCGATCTCGACGTAATGATCGCGCGTTACGCCCTGGTACTGGCCTCGGCCAAAGTTGTCCAGATATCTCCCGTCGAGCGTGCGGAGAATATCTGTCACATCGTTGCCGTTATCGTCGACGGCCTGCGCGATCGGCTGCGGCTCACCGACCGCCGTGACCGCCAGCTTCACCGCCGGCACGTCATACCGCTCGTCGGTGAACACCTCGGTGCCGGCCGGATGGTCGACAGTCATCAACGCCAAAGAGTCGTAGAAGTAGGTCTCCCAGAGTTCGCCGGTGACACGCAGATCGTAAAATCCCTCGCGCTCCTTGAGCTCTTCCCGGCCGATCTTATACCACTCCTCGGTCGCTGAAATATCGGCCGTCCCAAGCGCATTGATCCGCAGACCGATCGCCGAGCCCCATGGCACCGAATCCTTCACGAACGCCATACGGTTGCCATTCCACGCGAACAAGAACGGACATGACCCCTTCAACCTCTGCTCCGTCACAATCTGCTGGTCGGCCTTCAGCGCGAACTCCGCCCGCACCGATCCATTCGGCCACACAATACGGGCGACATCGACGCCCTTCTGTGTGCCGAGACCGAAGTGCAGCAACGGCCCGGTCATCGACTGCCTCTGTAAGAGGAGCCCGGAGCGGATCTCGATCTCTCCGCCGATTCCGAAAGGGTTGATACGCTGATCGCCTGTCGCCTGGTGCGCGCGTGGCCGGATCGTCTGCCAGTGATAGTCCTTCGTCCCATGGTTGCGGGCGATCATCGCAGCCCCATCGGAACTCAAGCCAAGGAGATCGAGCCGTCCGTTGCCCTCCAGATCTGCAGCATCGAACACTGTCGTCGAGCCCTGCGATTTGTCCATGGGATGAAAGGCGCCCGACTCATCCTGCAGCCAGACGCTTGCTCCCGTGGCGTCATCGGCCGTCGCAACCCGCATCAGAACAAGGTCAATTGCGCCATTGTTGTCGATATCGGCGGCGCGTAACCGCACCTCACCGGCAGATGGCGTCGATAGCCGTGCAAGCTCTCGCTGTGTCCACGTCCCATTCGCCTCCTGGTAGGACAGATCGACGATCTTCCCGTCCTCCCCGACCGCTTCCAGACGAAGGAAGCCACCAGCATTCGTGTCGCCCACGGCAATTGCTCGGATGCTCCGCAGCGTCTCCGGCAGGTTGGATTCGGCGAACTTACCTGCGCGCTGATTGAGGAACACCCGCAGGCGGCCGGAGCCATCGATCATGGCTGCATCGGGATTACCGTCGCCGTTCAGATCGGCCCACGCGAACTGACGAATGCCCGAGACTCCGGCAAACGGATGAATCGGCACAAAGGTCCCGTCGCCGTTGTTGCGCAGCACGGTTGGCTCACCGCTCTTCGTGCCAAGCACGACGTCCAGATCGCCATCGGCCTCCACATCTATCGCCCATGCGCCGGTGTATGCCGCATCTGTGATTGTTTTCGGTAGCTTCATCGCTGCGGTCACATCGGTAAAGCTGTCTGGCTTTTCCTGCCGAAAGAGACGAATTCCTCCATCGCCTGCGAACAACAAGTCCGTTTTGAAGTCATAGTTGAAGTCGAACGCGAGCACGCCCTCAGGCGAAGGACTCTGTCCGGATACCCCGCCCGGAAACGGCAGATCTGCGCCGTTCGCGAGATGCACGCGATGACCATTCGCAACAGCAACGACGGGCAGGTCCGATCCGCTAAGTGCAATCGCCCCGATCCAGCTCCACCTCTGTGTATCGCCAGGCCGGGCTGGCTGGCTCGTGAAGCTCATGGCGGTATCCATCGGCGCGGGATGCGAAGGAGGGTTCTGCAATCGAAGGAACCGGGTGATTGGCTCAGCCTCTTCGCCCGGCTGGGCAGTAATCTCCGCAAGATTCGCGCGGAACTCGGGCTCACGCATCAGCACGTTTCGCAGAAAGGTCGACCGCGTCGCCGCTGCCCTGTGATCCGGCGAGGAAGCAGCAGTCTGTAACTCCGCGAATTGCTGCTTTACCTCACGCGACCAGCCTTGCGAGTGGTTCGCGATGCGGGTAATCGCAGAACGGAGCGTCTCCATATCGCCACGTTTGGCGGAGACGCGGCATAGATCCACCAGAGCCGCCATATTGTCCGGCTGCACCTTCAGGATCTGCTCCATAAGCGCCTGGACCTCAGCGTCGCTATTTGCATCCCGCTGCCGCTCGACTTCGGTTGCCAATCGATAGATAGCCCGTAGATTCCTCGGATTCTGCTGCACCGCCTCCCGAAGATGGTCAATGGCGGCCGCCGAATTACCACGCGCACCCTCCATAACCCCGAGCAGATAGTCGATCCGGTCATCCTTCGGCGCGAGTTCGTGCGCACGTTTCAGCCGCTCTGCTGCCGCATCAAAATTTCGCTGGCGCAGGGCAAGCACACCCCAGTCCACCCACGCGGCGGGCTCACCAGGTACCAGCTGCGAGGCGTGCGACAGTTTCTCTTCAGCGCGCACGTCGTCCCCGACCTGGAGTCCCGCAAGTCCTGTATAGAACTCGGAGACAAATTCGGTGTAAACCTTCGAGCCCGTCGCCGGTAGTCGGTCTCGTGATCGGCAGCCCACCGTCATTAGCGCGCATACGCAGAAGGCCAGCGACGCACCCATCCTCCTTCGAGAAAGAGACCCGTAGGGCGAACGCTGCACCCCAGGGCGGTCCAGATTTTGAAGTGTTTCGGTTCGAACGGGTAATCGCATCCTTCTGACATCCTAGCCTCGTCGGCCCGGCTTTGCTGCGCCACCGTGTCATTGAATATGCCCTCCCGTTCCTGGGAAGAGTGTCGAAGGCGAATCTTTGCATACTAGAGTCCCAGCATAGTCGCTCACCACCTGCCCAGGGTTGGTTTCGGTCTCCACCTTTCGATGGATGGCCACTGGCAGGCGCCACCACTATGATCACAAGGAATCAGAAGGAAGCCTGAGCGTGTCCCCACGTTGACCTGCACATGCGGCAAGACTCGCATAGGCGTCAGCTCCTCAGTGACCGCATTGCAATGAGGTGGACGATTTTGGCATCGAACGAAAAACGCAGGACAGTGACCTCGAATGTGCTGGTGTGGCTTCGCCCGCTTCTGCTCATCGCGGTGCTGCTTGCAGTCTGGCAGGGCGCCATCATGCGGCACCCCGGACAACTGTTGCCTGGTCCGTGGGGCGTCGTCGGGGGCGTTGTCGATCTGGTGCGCCACGGATTGCTGCTGAGGTATATTGTTGCTTCGTTATTTCGCGTCACCTGGGGCTTCGGTCTCGCGGTCGTCACAGCAATCCCCCTCGGCATGGTCATCGGCTGGTACAGCCGGGCGGAGATGGCCCTCAATCCGCTCATCCAGATCCTGCGGCCCATATCGCCGCTGGCCTGGATCCCGATCGCGATCCTATGGTTCGGTGTCGGCGACCTCTCTGCCATCTTCCTTATCTTTCTCGGAAGCTTTTTCCCGCTACTGCTGACAGCGATGAACGCAGTGCGCGGCGTCCCCGCCGTCTATGTCAACGCCGGCAGAAACTTCGGTCTGCGGCCTGTGGACCTCTTCGTCCGCATCCTCTATCCGGCTTCCGTGCCGCAACTCATCATTGGCCTGCGGATCACACTGGGCATCGCCTGGCTTGTCGTCGTCGCGGCTGAAATGATCGCCGTCAACTCGGGGCTTGGATTCCTTATTGTGGATGCCCGTAACGCTGGCAATCGCTACGATCTCGTTGTCGCTGGCATGGTCATCATCGGAGTCATTGGCCTCTTGCTGGATATGGGAATCAGGTCGCTTGAACGAGTAAAGTCGTTCCGGTGGAGTTACTCGGAGGACTAGCGTGGTGTCGATGGAGTCAAAAGTAGCCGCGACCGCAGTCAAATCGTCGCTGCAGGTCGAAAACGTCGGAATGATCTTCGATCGCGACGGCCAGCAGACCAACGTCCTTGAAGACATCAGCCTCGAGGTCGGGGAGGGTGAGTTCGTTTGTCTTCTCGGTCCGTCCGGATGCGGCAAATCGACGCTGCTGAACATTATGGCCGGCTTTCTGTCCCCTACACGTGGCGACGTGAAAGTCGGCGGCGAAATCGTGCACGGGCCTGACCCGCGGCGCATCTTCGTCTTTCAGGAGCGCGGCGTCTTTCCCTGGCTGACTGTGGAAGGAAACATCGGCTTCGGCATCGCCGGTCTGCCCCGCAAAGAGAGAGAACAGCGCATCGCCCATTACGTTCAGATGGTCGGTCTCGAAGGGTTCGAGAAGTCCTATCCGTCTGACCTCTCCGGAGGAATGAAACAGCGGCTCGAGGTCGCGCGTGCCCTTGCTGTCAATCCTGACATGCTCCTGCTCGACGAGCCCTTTGGCGCACTCGACTCCATCACGCGCCTCACTATGCGTAGGGAACTCCTGCGCATCTGGGAAGCGGAGCGAAAGACCATCATCTTCGTCACACACGACATCGATGAGGCGGTGCAGCTTGCCGATCGAGTCGTCGTCATGAGCGCGCGCCCCGCAATCATCCAGCAGATCGTCACCATCGACATTCCGCATCCACGCGATATCAGCTCGCCCCGCTATCTCGAACTGCGTGACGGCATCTTCCAGCAGATTGGACTGGCACACCACGTATGAACTCGCTCGCCACTCCAGCACGTTGGGAACGGTTCGTCTGGCCGCTGCTTGCGCTTTCTGCTGCACTCGCATTCTGGCACATCTCCGTTCACTGGTCCGGCACAAAGGTCTTTCCTTCTCCGTTCGAAGTGGAGAAAGCCATGGTCGAGCTTATCCACAAAAACGTTCTCTGGAACGACATCGTTGACTCCCTTCGCCGAGTCGCCATCGGGTTCGGCACCGCCGCAGTTTTGGGAATTCCGCTCGGCCTGGTTCTCGGCTGGTATCCTGCAGCCAATCAGGTGGTCAACCCGGTCATCCAGATCCTTCGCCCCATTAGCCCACTCGCGTGGATTCCCGTCGCTATCCTCCTCTTCGGCATCGGCGATCACGCAGCGACGTCCCTTATCTTTCTCGGTGCGTTCTTCCCCATCACCGTCGCCTGCGTCGACGGCGTTGCGAACGTACCGTCGGTATACCGCCGAGCGGGACGCAACTTCGGCCTCAAACCCATGCAGTTGCTCGCGCGCGTCGTCTTTCCTGCGGCTCTGCCTAAGATCATTGTGGGTCTTCGCATCGCGCTCGGCATTGCGTGGTTGGTTGTTGTCGCCGCCGAGATGGTGGCCGTCGATTCAGGTCTCGGGTACCTTGTTATCGATTCGCGCAACTCGGGCAAGCGGTATGATCTCGTCGTTGCAGCCATGCTGTTGATCGGAGTTCTTGGTCTGGGACTCGATCTCCTCTTCCGCTCGGTGGAACAGTTCAAATCCGTTCGCTGGGGCTTCCGTCATGACTAGTAAAACCAAAGTTCTCCTATACGCAACGTGTTGGGTCACCCTGATCTCTATCCTGCACGCCTCATTGAACGTGAACTGGGCAGCCGTGCTGAACCAGTATCAGCCGCTCGCCAAGCGCAAGATCACCGTGGCCTATATCCCTGTGACGTGCCAGCTCACCTGTCCTGTCACGGATTACATCTCAAAGGTCTCCGACAAGGGTGAACTCTTTCTCCCGCGCATGTTCCAGGGCTTTCCGGAGATCAAAGAGGCCCTCATCTCTAACAAGGTTCAGGCTGCTTTCATCGTTGCTCCGCTCGCCATCGCACTCGTGTCGCAGGGCGTTCCGATCAAGGTCGTCTATCTGGGACATAGGTACGGCAGCGCTCTGGTGGTGCGCAAGAACGGCCCGGTCAAAACCTTTGCCGATCTTCGCGGCCGCACGATAGCGATACCCAGCCGCTTCTCCGACGAGCGCCTGATCGTCTTCCGCGCCATGAAGATCTGGGGACTCAAGCCGACCGACATCAAGATGGTCGAGATGGCGCCTCCCGATGTCTCCGGTGCGCTCGCCGCGGGCGCTATCGATGGCTTTGTCATGGGCGAACCCTTTCCTTCACAGGCAGAGATGGGCGGTTATGGGCGCGTGCTCTTTCAAGCGCGTGATTACTGGCCGGATTACATGTCCTGCATCCTCGTCGTGCGACAGGACCTGATCGACAATCGCCCGGAGGTAGTCCAGACACTCATCGATGGCATCGCCCGATCCGGGCTTTGGCTTGATCAGGGAAAACCGCACCGCGAAGACGCCGCAGACTTCGTCGGCCGCTTCTACTACAACCAAAAGCCCGCGCTGCTCCGCTGGGCCCTTACGAAACCGATGGACCGTGTCACCTACAGCCCCCTCGCTCCGCGCAAGACTGACTTCGACATGGTGCGCGACCTGATGATCGAGACCGGAGTCCTCAAGAAAAAAATGGAATTCAGCGAATA